>Ga0208373_1001009_pt1 | contig 41078 bp, 36 predicted proteins | sample RifOxyC2_FD_184036 | JGI IMG/M metagenome (GOLD analysis project Ga0208373, IMG submission 184036) | Soil microbial communities from Rifle, Colorado - Rifle Oxygen_injection C2 (SPAdes) | ecosystem: Environmental > Terrestrial > Deep subsurface > Rock core/Sediment | place: Rifle, Colorado...
AAGGAATCGGCCTTGATAAAAGAATCGGAGAAGGTTTTTTAAATGCTGGCATTGGTTATGGCGGGAGTTGTTTGCCAAAAGATGTCCACGCTTTTATTAATTGCGCTAAACAACATCAAATTAATTTAAAAATTATCAAAGCGGTTAAAGATACAAATAATGAACAAAAAATATTTTTAATAAAAAAATTAATAAAAATTTATCCGAATTTAAAAAATAAAAAAATTGCTATTTGGGGACTTTCTTTTAAACCAGAAACTAATGATGTGAGATCCGCGCCATCAATTGATATTATCAAAAATCTAATTTCAAAAAATGCAAAAATTCAAGCTTATGATCCAATAGCTTCCGAAAATGCTAAAAAAATTCTGGGAACAAAAAATATAATTTATGCCAAAAATAAAGACGACGCTTTAAAAAATTCAGATGCGCTTTTAATTCTTACGCAGTGGGATGAATTTAAAAAATATCAAAAAGAAAATTTTGCCAAATTAATGAAAAATCCAATAATTTTAGACGGCAGAAATATTTTTGAACCAAAAGATTTTCAAAATTCAAAAATAAAATATTTTTCTGTGGGACAGAATTAACACTAATGATCGAATTTGATCACTTTGTTCGCTCACGCTCACTCCGCGTTTTGCAAAACGCGGCTACAAAACTTTCTAAACGTTGTGAAACAACCAAAAACTATTCTCATCACCGGCGGCGCAGGCTTTATCGGCTCACATTTATGTGAAACCTTGCTTAATCAAGGACATAAAATCATTTGTGTAGATAATTTATCAACTGGAAAGAAAAAAAATATTACGGAATTTTTAAAAAATAAAAATTTTACCTTCAAAAAACATGACATCATTAAACCTTTAAATTTAAAAATAAAAATTGATCAAATATATAATCTTGCAAGTCCCGCTTCCCCAATTCATTATCAAAAAGATCCAATTCAAACAACTAAAACAAATGTAATTGGAACTTTAAACATGCTTGAATTAGCCAAAAAGTATAAAGCTAAATTACTTCAAGCCTCGACCTCAGAAGTCTATGGCGATCCGCTACAACATCCGCAAAAAGAATCTTATTTAGGAAATGTAAATCCAATTGGACCGCGCGCCTGTTATGATGAAGGGAAAAGATGCGCGGAAAGTCTTTGCATGGACTTCAAACGTCAATTTAATTTAGACATAAAAATTATCAGAATTTTCAATACCTATGGTCCAAGAATGGATAAAAATGACGGCAGAGTTGTTTCAAATTTCATTACCAAAGCACTCCAAAATAAACCTTTAACAATTTACGGCCAAGGCGATCAGACTAGATCTTTTATGTATATTAATGATTTAATTGAAGGAATGATAAAAGTTATGGAAACAAAAAACTTAAATACGCCAATAAATTTAGGCAATCCAAGTGAATTTACAATTAGAAAATTAGCTGATCTTATCCTTAAATTAACTAAATCTAAAAGCAAAATTAAATTTTTACAACTTCCTAAAGATGATCCAAAAAAAAGAAGACCTAATATAAGTTTAGCAAAAAAAATAATTGGATGGGAGGCGAAAATTATTTTAGAGAATGGACTTAAGGAAACAATAAAATATTTTAGAGAATTATCAAATTGTTAAAATAAAAAATTTCAAGAAATGAATTATCAAAAAAAACTTGCCATAGTTATTCCACTTGCCAATGAAGAAAACACTATCGATGAACTTTTAAATCGTATACTAAAACAAATTCCAAAAAATTCAAAAATATTTTGCGTAATAGACAATGTGAGCAAAGATAACACTAAAAACAAAATACAAAAATTATCACTACAAGATTCTCGCGTCATTTTAGTATGGGCTCCTGAAAATCGTTGTGTCGTAGATGCTTATTTCAAAGGATATAAAGAAGCATTAAAGATAAATAGTGATTGGATTTTAGAAATGGATGGTGGCTTTAGCCATACACCAGAAGAAATTCCTCGATTTTTAAAAGCTATGAATAAAGGATATGATTTTGCGGCTGGTAGTAGATTTATAAAAGACGGTAAATATATTAAACCAAGAATACGATATATTATAAGTAAAGGTGGAACGCAAATAACAAATTTTCTTCTTGGAACGAAAATGAAAGATATGACTAGTGGATTTGAATGTTTCAGTAAAAAAGCAATGGAATATATTTTATCAAAAGGAGTAAAAAGTCGCGCCCATTTTTTTCAAACAGAAATTAGGTATATGCTTCATAATTGGAATTGGATAGAAGTGCCAATTACTTACAAAAATCCAAGTAAAAGCGTTGGCAAATCAAATATTATGGAAGCTTTTCGAAATCTTTGGAATTTATATAAAACAAAAAATAACAAAAAAAACTTATCTTAAATACTGAAAATATGAAAAATTTTATTGTTATTACAAGTATAAATGAGTTAACAGAAGCTATTAAATTATTTGCAAAAAGAAAAAACTGGCATGTGATAGTTGTAGGTGATAAAAAATCACCTCCTTTAAATAAAAATCCTAAAGAAAACATCATTTTTCTTTCCGTTGATGAACAAAAAAATCTTGGATTTAAATCTTATGAGACTTGTCCATTTAATCATTATGCTAGAAAAAATCTAGGTTATTTATATGCAATCCAACAAGGTGCTGAAACTATTGCAGATACAGATGACGATAATTTCCCATATAAAAATTGGGGGGAAGATATTCCAAATACCCCGAAAACTTTAATCAAAACAATTTCAGGACCAAAATTTATTAACATCTATAAACATTTTACAAAAGAATTTATTTGGCCTCGCGGTCTTCCGCTCGACACAATACAAGATAATAGTAATCTAAAAATAAATAAGGCAACAAATGAATTAATCGCTGTATGGCAAGGATTAGCAGACAAAGATCCTGATGTAGATGCAATTTACAGATTAATCATTAATAAATTTGTAACTTTCGATAAACATGATCCTATTGCCCTAAAAGAAGGACATTACTGTCCTTTCAATACTCAAAACACTATATGGAAAATTAAGGATTTTTTCCCATATTTATATATTCCTATTTCAGTTAGTTTTCGGTTCTGTGATATTCTCAAATCATATATCGCACAAAGAGGGTTTTGGGCAATGGGTGCGAAATTAGCTTTTACATCTGCTTCTGTCTATCAAGACAGGAATGTACATAATTTTATGAAAGATTTTTTAGATGAAATCCCTTGCTATAAAGATGTAAAAAAAGTTGTTGAATTATTAGATACCTTAGAGCTTCAAGGAAATCCAAAAAAAGACGTAATTAAAATTTATAAAGAATTAAAAAATATTAATGTTGTAGACCAAAGTGATGTTAATGGTATTCAAAATTTCGTATCTGATATCACAAATTTTTGATATTCAAAAATAAAAAAATATATAAATATAACGTCATTTTTTTAAATCTACTATAAAAAATTATATATCCTCAATAATAAATAATAATCTTGCAATATATAGCTTTAACACATACATTATGATTACATAAGAATTAATATAATGAACTTTTTTGGGAAACATTATGAATTAACAAAAGCTCTTGCTCTGACTGAATTTAAACGCAGATACAACGGCTCAGTTCTTGGTTATTTATGGAGCCTTTTAAAACCATTAATGTTATTTGCAGTATTGTATCTCGTATTCAGCGTCCTTATGAGTTCTCCCATTGAGAACTACGAAATTTATCTGCTACTTGGAGTTATCTTATGGAATTTTTTTGCTGAAGGTACGGCAATGGGCCTTACTTCTGTCGTAAACAAAACAAATCTAATATCAAAAATATCTTTTCCGCGTATATTAATAGTTATTGCCGCTACTTTTAGTACTCTAATTACATTTTTTTTAAATTTCCTTGTATTTATAATATTTCTTGTATTAAGCGATATCCATTTTAGTTTATCTATGCTTTTTTTCCCGGTATATGTTATCGCGGAATACTTGATCATACTTGGACTAGCATTAATTCTCTCAATGCTTTTTGTAAAATTTCGAGATATCTCTCATATCTGGGAAATTATGCTTCAATTAGGATTTTGGCTCACCCCTATTTTCTATACTATCGAAATCGTCCCAATTAAATATCATAGTTTATTTTACATAAATCCTATCGCGCGTATCATTTGGTTTTCACGTACTATATTTCTCAATGAACACATACCAAATTTTAAACTCAATTTTATTATTATAATATTTAGTATTTTAATTTTTTTATTCGGATTTCTTATATTCAAATGGTTAAATAAAAATATTGTTGAACAAATATAAAATATGAACTGCGCAGTCTCCCTACATAACGTAAGTAAAAAATTTTATATACCCCATGAGAAAAGAACAACTCTTAAAGAACATTTTATTCATATATTTAATAAAACTAAATATGAATCTTTCCATGCATTAAATAATATTTCTTTTAACGTCAAAAAAGGTGAGTTTTTGGGAATAATAGGTGCAAATGGAAGTGGCAAAAGCACTTTGTTAAAAATCATTGCTGGGATATATAATCCCTCAGAAGGTAAGGTAACGGTAAACGGTAAAATATCTCCATTTTTAGAATTAGGCGTAGGATTTGATCCTGAACTTTCTGGTACAGAAAACGTATATTTGAATGGAGCAGTACTCGGGTTATCCAAAAAACAAATCGATAAAAAATATCAAGCAATAGTAGAATTTGCAGAAATGGAACGATTTATGGATATGAAAGTGAAAAATTATTCTTCTGGCATGTTTGTAAGGCTGGCATTTTCTGTAGCAATTCAAGCTGATGCAGATATATTAATTATGGATGAAGTCTTCGCAGTAGGAGATGCTTCATTTCAGCAGAAATGTTTTGAAGTACTTAGGCGACTTAAAGAACTTAATAAAACAATTATTTTTGTAAGTCATGATATAAATACTATGCGCTCATTTTGCAATAGAATATTATATTTAAAAAATGGTCAAATGCACATGATCGGTGATCCAAATGAAGCAATTGATCAATATTTATATACTGACAAAGCAGAAAAAACACCTATTGTGTCAACAGCAGTGGAAAAGGAAAATGAAAAAGTAAAAATAACTGAAATTACAAAAGTTGAATTTATAGATAAATTTGGATATAGCAATCATACATTTTTTTCAGAAGATCCTATTATCATTCGTATACATTATTTTGCATCTATTCATATAAAAAATCCTATATTTGGCGTGCAATTGATGTCTGAAAATAATGAATGTTTATTTGGTACAAACACTTCTATTTCTCGTTTTCCAATAAAAGAAATAAGTGGACATGGCTTTATTGATTTTAAAATTGAAAAATTACATATTACCTTCGGTAAGGTAATGGTTACAATAGCTATAAGACAAGAAAATGACGATGTACATTTTGACTGGAAGGATAAAGCATATAATTTTAATGTCATCCGCAATAATAATAATATTGGTAATATATCACTTAATATTTCTTTCGAACTAAACACAACAAATATAAATAACAATCAAGAATTATTAAAACAAAAAATAGAAGAAGGATTTTTTCTACAACATGTTAATCCAAAATATTTTAATATGTTTGATGAAACGTGGGATGTCCTTTTCCTAATTGATGCCTGTCGATATGATTTATTTGCTAAAAATAATAATCTAATAAATGGAAAACTTACTAAAAAAATTTCTATAGCATCTTGTACGCCAGAATGGGCAAAAAAATCTATGGTCAATCATGACCTTAGTCAAATTATATACATATCAGCAAATCCTTTTATATCTCGAGCTTATCTTATTGAGAAAGAAAAAATGGATATCAATTTCTTTCTCCTAGAAGAGTTATGGGACATAGATTGGGACAAAAAATTAAAGACCGTTTTACCTAAAAAAGTAACGACTTTAGCCCTAAAACTACACAAAAAATATCCTGATAAAAAACTTTTTATTCATTATATCCAGCCACACCATCCTTTTATTGGAGAAAATGGACTAACAGAAAGTGGCTGGGAAGATTCGCGCAATAACTTATTAGGTAAAATTAATAATAACAATAAAGAACTCAATATTTATGACCAACTTAAAGAAGGCAAAGTTACAAAAGAACAAGTATGGAAAGCTTATCAAGGAAATTTTGATTTAATTTTAAAAGAAATAAAAAATAATTTAATTCATTTTAAAGGTAAAAAAATCATTTCATCTGATCATGGCGATTGTTTTGGAGAATATGGTATTTATGCCCACCCAGGAGGAACGTACGTACCAGAACTTATTGAAGTGCCTTGGTTTGAAATTAAAGAATAATCCCGCCAGCCACAATTTTATCATCTCTTAAGAGTACAAATTTACCAAGTGCGGAATTATTTAAAAAACTTTCAAACACAATTTTTTCTTTCATCTTAATTAAAACTTCAGCCACTTCTGTAAATAAAATAACAGAAGGATCAATTGATAATTCTTCCAAAGTTGAAGAGTTAATTTTTCGATATATTTTATCTATTCTACAAACAAAAGATTGTGTAGCGATCTCTATTGTCAATTCAGTAATATTTTTATCTAAGGGAATCTCATCAAGCCAAAAAATAAGTGCCTTAATCTCTATTTTGATTTTTAATTTATTTTCTTCATCTGTAATAACATCACCCCTTTTTATATTAACCATTTTTTCAAATTCTAATCCAATACATTCGCCACAACTAGCATTTTCAAGTGTTTCTTTCCATTTTTTTATATTAATTACTTTTATTTCTTTTCTTTCTGGCAAAACCATTACATTTTGACCTTTTTTTATAGTTCCAGATTCAACTTTTCCAACTAAATAATCTATTTGATTTACATTATATATATCTTGTACAGGAAAAACTAAACTTTTTTCTTCATGATTTTTTAATTCATATAAGTCAAAAGTTTCTAACAATGTTTTCCCTTTATACCATAATTGTTTAGAAGATTTATATAATATACCTTCTCCTTCAACTGAAGAAACTGGAATAAAACCAAGAGATTGAATATCACATCTCTTCAAATAATCACTAAATTGCGCAGAAATAAAATCATAAATTCGCTGACTGTATGCAATAAGATCCATTTTTGTAATTACAACAATTACATTCTTAATTCCTAGTAATTTAAGTAAAAAGGTATGTCTCTGGGTTTGTTCTTTTACTCCTTCATTTGCCGCGATCACAATAACAGCTATATCTGCTTTGGATGCGCCTGTAACCATATTTTTTGTATACTCTTTATGTCCAGGAGCATCAATAATAACATATGATTTTTGTTGAGTTTTAAAATATGTACATGTTGTATCTATTGTTTTTTCTTCAGCTCTTTCTTCTTGCAATTGATCAAGTAAGGAAGCAAAAGCAACAGTTCTTTCTTTTTTTTCAAGTTGCTCTAATTGTTTTTGAATTTCTTCAGAAAGCGAATGCGTATCATATAAAATCCTTCCAATTAAAGTAGATTTACCGTGATCAATATGACCGGTGATAACAATTTTTATTTCAGTATTCATATTATTTATTTTTTACATATAACCAAGCGATCTTAATTTTTGCATCATATTCGCATGCTCCTTGTCCTGCTTCCTTCCACTTCTTTCTGCTATTTTTGATGTTTTAATTTCATTAATTATTTCATCAATTGTAACAGCCTTACTGATCATTGGAGTGGTAATAGGCTTACATCCAAGACTTCGATATCTTTTTCCATTTTTCGCAAAGTAAAGTTTATTGATTGGTATATTTTCACGTTTTATATATTCCCAAATATCCACTTCTGTCCAATGCAAAAGCGGATGAACACGCATATGCTCAAAAACTTCTGTATTCTTTTGATAATGATCCCACAATTCTATAGGCTGATTCTCGTATTCCCATTCAAAAGATTCATTACGAGGCGAAAAATATCTTTCTTTTGCTCTAATTCCATGCTCATCTCTTCTTATGCCTACAAATAGAGCATTAAATCCATATTTTTTAATTGCCTTAATTAAAGCAATAGTTTTTAGTTCATGACAGCAGGTAAAAGCATCGTGAGTTTCATAAGAAATACCATTAGCTAAAGCTTCTTCATTTTTTTCAACAATTAAATTTAAATTATATTCTTTAGCATACTTATCTCTAAATTTATACATTTCTTCAAATTTATAAGTAGTATCAATATGCATAACTGGAAATGGGATTTTATCAAAAAAAGCTTTACGACATAACCATAAAAGAGTTGTGGAATCCTTTCCAATCGACCAAAGAAGAGCCATATTTTTAAATTTAAAATAGGCTTCTCGTATAATATAAATACTCTCATTTTCGAGTTTCGAAAGATAATCCATAATATTTTCAATATTAAAAATTTTTCTATAAATTTTTTGTAATTTAATGTTACATAATTTCTTTTAATAAAGAAACAAGTCCTAAAATAAAAATTACAAAAGCTGTTAATATTTTAATATTTTTTTCATAAATTTTTTTAACAGTCAATACCGCAAATGGTACTGATAAAAGTCCTCCAATAACAAGAAAAAAAGCTAAATTCCAGGCAATGACTTTATCAAATATAATGTACAAAATTACTCCAACAAAACATGCGATACTTTCTGAAAATGAAGTAATAGCAATCGCGTTTTTAACACCCACTCCGGAAAGTATTTGCCCTCCCATCACTAATGGTCCATATCCTCCTCCACTTATTCCTTTATTAAAGGCGGCGGCTATACCAAAAATAGTTAATTTTAACCAAGTAAAATGCGGCTTAATTTTAAATGTAGCCAATATAACAATAGACATAGAAATTACGATTATGCTAATAATTAATTTAATCGTTTTTACTGGCAAATATATAGTTAAAGGTACTGCAATAAAAGTCCCTATAATCGCAAATATTGACAATGCAAATGCTACTTTTGTATCAATTGATTTTTTATGAAAAGTCACATTTTTACATCTATGATGAGAAAAAGCCGCAAAAGCTCCTGTTGCAAATTCCGAAACAAGAATTGCTGGAACTATTTGTAAAGGCTCAAATCCACATAAAAGTAATAAAGGCGTCAAAATTGTTCCATAACCCATCCCAAAACTCGAATCAATGAATTCACAAATAAAAGAGAGCGGAATAAGAAATAATAAAGAAAAATCCATAAATGTATTGTTAAAATTTTTAAATTTAAAACATTAAACTAAATCAGCTAAAGTTAAATGTTCTAATTTAAAAGCAATATAATTTCTTATATCCTTTAATACTACAATCATTTTCTGTTCTTGTTGAAGAGGCGTCTCAGAAAAAAAATATTTACTAACTGATTCGCTTGGCGCCAAAGCTCCATCCATCAATCTAACTATAGAGGCAACAGTAATTTTATCTACAGGAATAGCTAATTTATAACCTCCACTAGATCCTCTTTTTGTTTTTAGATATCGATGTGTTTTTAAAATTGCAAAAAGAGATTCAAGATATTTTTTAGAAATATTATAAATGCCACATATTTCTTCAATTTTAATAAATTTATTTTTATCATTTCTAGCAATATAAATTAATGCCAAAATAGAATATTCGCTTTTCGTGGTTAGTTTCATAAATTTATCTATAATATCTATAGAGATAGTAGACAAAAAAATTATAAAGTCAAATTTTAGATGACATATCGCTTCATTTTTAAATGAAGGCCCATCTTCAAAAATTTTAAACTTTTCCATAGTATTTTATTTTGTATTAAGTATAATGTCTCGTGAGACTTATGTAATTTTTTTATTATAAATAATATGAAAGCTCTGATCACTGGAATTTCAGGCTTTGTTGGACCTTATTTAAAAAAACAATTAATTGATAATGGCATAGAAGTTTTTGGTTTAGATAGAAACAATCAAGATAAAAACAATACTATATTTTATGGAGATATAACCGATTCAGTATTTATTGATAAAACAATAAAAAAGATAAAACCTGATTTTATATATCATTTAGCTGGCTTTAGTTCAGTCCGTGAAAGTTTTCATCATCCTGATTTAGTATACAAAATCAATGTAGAAGGAACAAAAAATATTCTTCAAGCAATGCGAAAATTTATTCCACAAACAAAAATATTAATTGTCTCATCTGCTGTAGTTTATGGAACTCCGTTAAAAGTCCCTATCCTTGAAAATGAACCTACAAAAAAAACTTCACCTTATGCAAATTCAAGAATTGAAACTGAAAACGTATTATTAAAAGAATTTGATGATTTAAATTGGATTGTTTCTAGGAGCTTTAATCATACCGGACCAGGTCAATCAACTGAATTTGTAATTGCAGATTTTTGCGCACAAGCAGTAATGATAGAAAAAGGATTAAAACCTCCAGTTATACTTACTGGTAATTTAAAAATTACAAGAGATTTTTCTGATGTCCGTGATATTGTTCTTGCTTACTATTTACTTCTAAAAAAAGGTAAAATAAGAGAAATATATAATGTAGGCAGTGGTAATGGTTACAAGATTTTTGACTTACTAAAATTTATCACTTCTTGTATCAAGATTCCAATAAAAATAGAGCAACAACAAAATAAGGTTCGTAAAATAGATAACTCTTTATTGATAGCTAACGTTACAAAACTTACTCAAGATACAGGATGGACAAAATCTTATGATATTCAAAAAACTATTAAAGATATGATAGAATATTTCAGAAACACACTTTAATAATTTACTTAAAAATTTATTATGAAAAAAGCGCTTGTTACTGGCATTACAGGTCAAGACGGATCATATTTAACGGAATTATTATTAGAAAAAGGCTACATTGTTCATGGTATTATTAGAAGAGCTAGTACCTTTAATACGACAAGGATTGATCATCTTTATCGAGATCCTCATATTAACGGTACAAGATTATTTTTACATTATGGGGATTTATCTGATGGAAGTAACATTTCTCGTTTACTCGAAAAAATTCAACCAGATGAAATTTATCATTTAGGCGCTCAAAGTCATGTTCGTGTAAGCTTTGACGTCCCAGAATATACGGCGAATGTAACAGGATTAGGAACATTACGCATATTAGACAGCATTAAAGAAGTTGGCTTAAAAACAAAATTTTATCAAGCCTCTTCTTCTGAAATGTATGGTAAAGTAAAAGAAATTCCACAAAAAGAAACTACCACTTTTTATCCACGTTCTCCTTATGGATGTTCCAAAGTTTTTGGATATTGGATAACCAAAAACTATAGAGAAAGTTATAATTTATTTGCATGTAATGGCATATTATTTAATCATGAATCACCTCGCAGAGGAGAAACATTTGTAACAAGAAAAATTACAATTGGATTAGCTAAAATAAAACTTGGACTTCAGCAAAAATTATATCTTGGAAATTTAGATAGTAAAAGAGATTGGGGATATGCGCCTGATTACGTAAAAGCAATGTGGCTTATGCTTCAACAAAAAAAACCCGATGATTATGTAATTGCTACTGGAGAAACTCATTCTGTACGTGAATTTATAGAATGCGCCCTTAAAGTATTAGATATTAATCTTAAATGGGAAGGGGAAGGAGTAAATGAAAAAGGTATAGATAAAAATAATGGCAAAACTATGATTGAAATTGATCCGAAATATTTTCGCCCAGCAGAAGTTGATTTACTTATAGGTGATTACACAAAAGCTAAGCGTGAATTAGGATGGACGCCAACAATAACTTTTAATAAACTAGTAAAAATTATGACCGAAAGTGACCTTAAACTTTTTAGTAAATAATATATGAGCTAATTAATACATTCTATGAAAACAAAATTTAAAATGATGATTATTAATATGATTGATGTTTTTTTTCGTACAAGTCCGAGAATAAGAAATATGGAAAAATTTCATTTATTAGTAAGTGAAAATATTAACCAAGATAGAGAAAAAATTGATGAACTACAAAAACTTAGAGCTAGTGATGAAAAGAAAATTGATGAACTACAAAAACTTAGAGCTAATGATGAAAAGAAAATTGATGAACTACAAAAACTTAGAGCTAATGATGAAAAGAAAATTGATGAACTACAAAAACTTAGAGCTAGTGATGAAAAGAAAATTGATGAACTACAAAAACTTAGAGCTAATGATGAAAAGAAAATTGATGAACTACAAATTTTTGCTGAATATTCACCTAAAAAATTAGAATTACAACAGGAATTAAAAGAAATCCCAGAAATCAATTATTTGGGTTTTGAAAATAATTTTCGTGGAAGTGAAGAATTAATCAAAGAGAGACAAACCCCTTATTTATCATATTTTACCAATTGTAAAAAAGTATTAGATATTGGCTGTGGAAGAGGAGAGTTTTTAGAATTAGCTCGAGACAATAATATTTTAGCTCAAGGTATTGATATCGATAAAGACATGTACTTATATTGCAAAAATAAAAATTTAGAAATAATTCATGATGATATTTTTTCATTCCTACTTAATATAGAAGATGATTATTTTGATGGCATTTTTTCGTCACAAGTAATAGAACATATTGATTTTTTAAAACTTCAACAACTCATTTACCTCTTAGGGAAAAAAGTAAAAAAAGGAGGAAAGATAATACTAGAAACAGTCAATCCTCTTTGCCTTCTGGCTTTTCAACATTTTTATATGGACATGACCCATATAAAGCCTATATTCCCTGATGTCCTCATTTTTATTGGAAAATCATTTAACTTAAAAAAAGTTGATTTGCTTTTTCGTACGCCCACAAAAGAAGGCTTGATCGATCCTCAATTCACCAATGAGAGATCATACGATTATGGTGACTATGCTCTTATCCTTGAAAAATAAATATTATGTTAATAGGAATAAACTTAACACATTTAAATCCAGGCTTCAATGGGGGTATAGAACATTGTATACGTTCTTTACTATATCATTTCCCAGAAATAGCCCCTCAGCATAAATATGTCATTTTTGCTAATAAAGCAATTTTAGAAACAATTGATAATCTAGAGAAATATCAAATAGTCGAAATATCTCATGGTCTAGAAAATCTCAAAGGTATAACAACAGAACTTGAAAAAAAAATAAAAGAGAATCATATAGATATATGGTGGAGTCCGCTTCTTGTTTTAGATCCTTTAAACCTAGAAATACCTTCTACCTTTCTAATACCAGATTTACAACATGAATACTATCCTGAATTTTTCACTAAAAACGAACTGCAATGGAGGCAAAAACAAATGCAACTCTCAGCGAACAAAGCAAATATAATTTTTACTATTTCTGAAAATGCAAAGGAAGATATTATAAATATTTTAAACATACCTTCTGAAAAAGTAGTAGTTATTTATCTTGATACAGAACCTTGGTTTAGCCTAGATCCAAAAAATAAAATTAATTCTCAATCCATCAAAGAAAAATATCAATTACCTGACAAATATCTTTTTTATCCAGCCAATACTTGGCCTCATAAAAATCATATTAATCTCCTAAAAGCTTTCAAAATCTTAAAGAATATTCATCCTGATCTTTATTTAGTTTTTACCGGGAAAGAAAGTAATGCTCATGATAACATCCGTGAATTTATTAATACAAACAAATTACAAGATCATGTGAAATATCTCGGGCATATTATCAGAGAAGATATGCCTTATATTTATTTAAATGCTGAAATGCTTGTTTTTCCTTCTTTGTTTGAAGGTTTTGGCATACCTTTAGTAGAAGCAATGAAATCTAGATGTCCAATCGTAGCTTCCAATAACACAAGTATTCCTGAAATTGCTGGTAATGCCGCTCTTTTTTTCGATCCAAATAATCCTCGAGATATTGCTGAAAAAATAAATGAAGTTTTAAATAACAACAAATTACGTGAAAAACTTATTCAAAATGGTTTTTTACGAGCAAAAAATTTCTCATACCAAAATAGCGCAAAGTCTATAATAAATACATTAGAACAAATAGTAAATCATCCATCTGTTCATGCGTATAGTTACAGTCCTAAATCTTTAAAAAAGAAAATATCATCGCTCGATAATCCATTAGTTTCCATAATAACGCCTTCCTATAACCAAGGGGAATTTATAGAGGATACAATTAAAAGCGTACTTAATCAAAGTTACAAAAATATTGAATATATTATTATTGACGGCGGATCTACTGATAATACTTTAGACATAATCAAAAAATATGCCGAGAAATATCCAAAACAAATTCAATGGGTATCAGAAAAAGATCATGGACAATCAAATGCAATTAATAAAGGACTTAAAAGAACAACTGGGGATATTGTAGCATGGTTAAATTCAGATGATATTTACAATCCTCAAGCTGTTAAAAAGATTGTAAGTTTTTTTAAAACAAATTCTGATATTTTCTTTGTACATGGACAGGGATATCATGTTGATAGAAATGGTAAATATATTGAGAATTATCCATCAAAAGAATGTGGATATGTTGAACTGCACCCAACCTGTCCCATTTGCCAACCTACAGCATTTTGGCGTTGTGAAATCTTAGACAAAATCGGTTATTTAGATGAAGATCTAAATTATGCAATGGATTATGATTATTGGATTCGTATTAGTAAAAAATATAAACTTGGATTTATCCCTGATCATCTTGCTAGTACAAGATTTTACGCCGAAACAAAAACTTCAGGGCAAAGCAAACAATGCCACAAAGAGATTTTAAAAATAATCAATTCACATTATGAATCGGTACATGCTCATTGGATTTATGCTTATGCACATACATATAAAGGTGTAGCTTCTAATGATAAAAAAAGTATCTTAAGAAATTTATGGGCGGCAATCATTCTTGTTACTATCTCAAGCTACAACTTTTTAAAATATAATCATTCTTTACCTATTGCCACTTTGAAACTTTTTCCACGGTGGATATTAGGCTCTATAAGAACCAAAAAATGAAAATAGTTATAGATATTAGCTTAGCAGTTGGAAATCGTGCTGGTATAGGTAATTATTCCTATAATCTTGCAAAACAATTAGCAAAAATTGATAAAAAAAATAAATACACCTTTTTTCCATTTTTTTGTTATATTTATCATCCTGATTTCAAAAATATTCCACTAGATTTTTCAAATCCAAATTGCAAATTAAAATATAAATATCTACCTAAAGAATGGATTGATTATTTATGGAAAGAATCAATAATTCCAAAAAATGATATTATAGGAGATTGTGATATTTTACATTCGACCTCATTTTGCGTACCAGAAAATATTAAAAGCAAGTTGGCAGTTACAATATATGATGTCAGTTTTGTAACTCATCCTCAATTTCACCAAGAAGCAAATATTCAGCATTGTTATAATGGCACCAAAAAAGCTGTAGAAAAAGCCGATGTTATTATTGCTATTTCAGAACATACCAAAAATGATTTGATTAAATATTTTAACTGTCCGCCCGAAAAAATTAAAGTAACGTATCTTGGATATGACCAAAAAATTTTTCGCGTAATTAAAGAAAAAAACAAAATTCAAAATATACTTAAAAAGTATAATATTAAAAAATCTTTCATTTTTAATCTTGGAACTATTGAACCTAGAAAAAACATTAAAGGATTAATCAAGGCCTATTCATTATTAGATAACAAAACACAAAATCAACACGATCTAGTGATTGCTGGAGGGAAAGGATGGTTAAATAGCGAAATCTATTCTTTCATCAAAGAAACTAATTTAGAAGAAAAAATAAAATTTCTTGGATATGTAGATGAAAATGATTTACCATATCTTTATAATGTAGCAAAATGTTTTGTATATCCAAGTTTTTATGAAGGCTTTGGTCTTCCTCCACTAGAAGCTTTAGCTTGCGCTTGCCCAGTAATTTCTTCAAATATATCTTCTCTGCCTGAAGTTGTTGGAAATGCGGGATTACTTATAGATCCAAATGATAATCAACAAATTAGCGAAGCAATAAAAAATGTACTTATAAATACTTCTCTTAGAGAAAATCTAAAAAAGAAGGCATTATTACAAGCTAAAAAATTCTCATGGGAATTATGCGCTCAAGAAACACTTTCTATTTATAATCAACTTTTAACTTGATTCTTTTTATACCATTGAATAGTTTTCATTAAGCCTTCTCTAAATTTTGTTTTTGCGCGAAATCCAAATTCTTTCTCAGCTTTTGATACGTCCAAACATCTCCTAGGTTGACCATTAGGTTTTGTTATGTCCCATCGTATTTCACCTTGAAATCCTATTAACTCAACAATTAACATTATAAGATCTTTAATAGTTATTTCAAATCCAGCACCTAAATTTACAGGCTCACTTTTATCATATTTTTCAGTTGCCAAAACTATTGCTTCAGCACAATCCTCAACATAAAGAAATTCTCGAGATGCGCTACCGTCTCCCCATACTTCAATATAATCTTTTTTACTATTAATGGCTTCAATACATTTTCGTATAAGGGCAGGTATAACATGTGAACTGTTTGGATTAAAATTGTCTTGCGGACCGTATAAATTCACAGGCAATAAATATATAGCATTAAAATTATATTGTTTTCTATATGCTTGCGCCTGTACTAATAACATTTTTTTTGCAAGGCCATAAGGAGCATTTGTTTCTTCTGGATAGCCATTCCACAGATCATCTTCTTTGAAAGGGATAGGTGTAAATTTAGGATATGCACAAATTGTACCCAAAGCTACAAATTTTTTAACGCCTGCTATTCTTGCTTCTTCCATTAAATTAACACCCATAATTATATTTTCATAAAAAAGTGTTCCTGGATTATTCATATTATATCCAATTCCTCCTACCTTTGCCGCTAAATGAATAACAATATCAACATCCTTAACCAATGATTTGCATACTGACTGATCTGTTAGATTCATATCATGTGATCGAGGAATAATTATATTGTCTTTTGAAGCTCCTTGTTCTAATAATTTTTTGTAAACCTGCGTCCCAACAAATCCAGCACCACCAGTAAGAAGTATTGAAGTATTTTTAAGAGATAACATATCTAATATTTTAGATTTAAACTAAAGACATAATGCCAATTTGGTCAAGAAAAGTCTAGGCAAGTTTTTAATTTAACTTTGATTTTTTATAAATATTACTATACTAGGTTAGTAACCTTAATTAATAGCTAGAAAATGCAAAATTTAATTATAACTATACCGGTTTTTAATGAAGGAGAAATGGCTTCTATAAATACAGAAAAAATTTATGATTTTTGTAATAAATATTTAAATCAATTAATTGATTGGAAAATCGTACTCACGGAAAACGGTAGTACTGATAATACTTTTAAGATAATACAAAAAATAGAAAAAAAATATCCAAACAAAGTTTTAGCTTATCATTTTGATAATAGGGGCAAAGCCACGGCCATTAAATGTGCTTGGGCAAAATTGGAAAAAGAAAAATATAAAATTGATTTAATAAGCATCATAGATGTAGATATTCCTTTTGATTTAAAATTTTTTTTACAAGCCATTAAAGAAATATTAGATCACAACTATGATCTTGTAATTGGCAATCGCTACAGTCGCATTAGTAAAACATCCAGACCATTTGATCAAATAATCGTTTCGAAAACATATAATTTTTTAAGTCGCCTGTTTTTAAAAATAAAGATACATGATATTCAATGTGGACTTAAAATTTTTAAATATAAAACACTAAAAAAATATCTTCCATTTTGTGATCATCCTCATGGATTTTTTGATTTACAGATAGTCAAAAAACTTACCGAAAATAAGCACTACATAAAAGAAATTCCAATAAACTGGAATGAATCTAACAATAGACCAACTAAATTCATTAAAAGAAAAGAAGTTTTTGAAGGGATAAAAACATTATTTAAACTTATTATTAAATCATGATTTATTTAAAAGAATTATATGAAACAGAAAAAAAGCATTTCCATAGTCAAATTAGACGCGACTTATTTTTTGAATTAACTCAACATAAATATCTTAATTTTAAACCGGAATCGAAAATTATTGATATTGGTTGTGCTTCAGGTATTTTTTTGGAGCATCTAAATGAAAAAGGCTTCAAAAATCTATACGGCATTGACCCTAACCCGGAAAGTATTAAATTTATTAAAAAAAATCTACCCAATATTAATTTATATGACTTATACCTAAAAGATTTTTTAAAAGAACAAAAACAAAAATTCGACTTTGTATTTTTACTCGATGTTTTAGAACACATAAAAAACGATGACACCTTCTTAAAAGAAGTAAAAGAACTTCTAGATAACAATAGTAAAGTTCTTATTAGCGTCCCCGCATTTCAATGGCTATGGAGTGATCATGACAGAATCTGCAATCATTTTCGGCGTTATTCCAAAAAGCATTTAATAAAATTATTAGAATCCTGTGGCTATAAAATAGAATTTTGTTCATATTACAGCACTATCCTTTTTCCTTTAGTAGTACTTCAAAAAATAATTTCAAGAATAAAAAAATATAAAGATCATAAAAGCTTTCTTCCATCACCATTTCTCAATAAATTGTTCAAAATAATATATAAACAAGAAATTCCTATGCTAAAAAGGATCACTTTCCCATTCGGATCAAGCTTGATCTGCTTTGCATCAAAGAGAAAAGACTAACTTTTAAAAACTACATACTTAGTCAATAAAAAATTCATCGCAAAAATAATAAATCGCGTTATTATAGAAGCAACAATATAATAAATTCCAATAATCGAAACAAAAAAGAACATTAAACTAGCATCCATTATTAGACCAATAATAATAAAAAACCAATATAGAGAAAACTGTTTAACGTGCTTAGATTCAAAGTTACGATAGGTGAAATATTTCTGTCCGAAATACCCCAAAAAACTAATAAATACAAAGGAAATTATTGTCGAATACAAATAGAAAATACCAACAATATCAGTTAAAAAATATAAAAAAATAATATGACCCACACTACAGCTACCGCCTATTATTAAATAACGAATAGCTTCAAATTTTTTTAAAAATAAAAATTGTTTTAATAATTTAATAAATTTATTTTTCATCGGGCATTTAATAAAAAACTACTTTCTTTTAGGTATCTTACTGTTCGTCTTATACCTTCTTCTATATTAACTGTCGGTTCCCAACCTAATTGCTTAAGTTTATCAATACTCAAATGTACAAATTTATTATCACCCATCCATCCCTTATCTCCACCTTCAAAAGTATATTGAACCTTTTTCAATCCCAATTCATCACAAACAATATCTGCAATGTTTTTAATAGTTGTGACTTCTTCATGTCCAAGATTATAAATATTAATTTTTTCAGATGATTTTTCAATAATAGTAAAAATAGCATTTACTCCATCTTTTACATATAAAGAAGATTTTTTAGGAGTACCATCACTCAACATATATAAATGAGAAGAATCCGCTTTGAGCTTCTTCATAAAATCAAAAATACAACCATGTGTATAACGCTCACCAATCCAAGATACAAATCGAAAAATATAAGCGTTCCAATCATAATAGTGAGCATAGGTATAAATATAATTCTCAGAATTAGCCTTAGCCGCCCCATACAAAGAAGTAGGTTCAAAAGGATAACTCTCAGGCGTTGGATGCAATATAGCATCTCCATAAACAGAAGATGTAGAAGAGAAGGCAATATTTTTAATATTTAATTGATGCATAGCCTCTAACACATTCTGCGTCGCCATAAAATTCTGTTTCAAATCAATATCATGATCCGTGTAACCACCTCTTACATCTGCATGACCAGCAATATGAAAAACAAAATCAGAGTCTTTCATAGCTTTTTTTAAAGCATTAAAATTCAGCACATCATCTTTTATTAAAGTGAAACGCTGATTATCAAAATGATGTTTAATAAAAATTTCCTGACCAGTACAAAAATTGTCATAAATAACAACATCATCCCCTCGACCTATTAAATAATCCACAATATGACTTCCAATAAAACCAGCTCCTCCGGTTACAAATATTTTCATAATTATTTTGAATTTAATTGGTAAATTTTAAAAACAGTATCAATACAATATTTAGCTTCTTTTAATTTTTTATCAGAATAATCTTTATTTTGAATTGCTTGATAGAATTCTTCATTTTCTAATTGCCAAGAAGTATCTTCTTGATCAAAATCTATTTCCTCTACATCCGGCGGTCCCATTTCTGGCTTCATTTTATATAAAGTAATAGTCTCTCTGCCATAACTTCTCCCCAACCCATTAATCTGAATTTTAGCTGTTTTACACATAATTTCGAACTCAAATATATTTTTCCACTCAACACATGTTACTGATAGCTGAGCTAATTGTCCTTTTTTATTTTTAAGAACAATAAAACCAGAATCTTCCAATTTTTCAGACCAAAACAATTTTCCTGTAATTCCAGTAACTTGATCCATCTCTCCTATTAAATAATTAGTCAAATCAATAAGATGTGATCCTTGATCCAAAAGTTCACCACCGCCTGCAATTTCTGGATCAAAGCGCCATTCATCACCATAACCCAAACGCGCACCGTGACCATATTTTGCCCGAATAAACATCACCGGTCCAAAATCCATACTATCCACTAACTTTTTCACTTTAAGTAGGGAAGGATGATAACGATGATTAAACCCAAATCGCACCACAACAGGTCTTTTTTGATGCGCATTGATCAATTTCTGTAATTCCTCAGGATTACGCGCACCAGGCTTTTCAATAAGAACATGTTTTCCTTTCAAGATTGACGCTTCACCAATAGGAGTTAAAAAATTATTGGTTGTAGTAATAAAAACGGCCTGAATTTCGGGATCATCAACAACATGTTGCCATTTTTTCTCAAAACGACAATTAAAATCTTCCGCTAATTTTCTACCGACCACCTCATTAAGATCACACACTACAGATAACTCCATACTTTTTGGTAAAGAAATGGCTCTTTTTCGTCCAATAAAACCACAACCAATAATAGCAACTTTCATTATTTTATTATTTTAGAAAAATTAAAGTCATCAATACGTCTTAACGTATATAAATCTGAATTTTGTTTGATTTTTTCTAACATATTTTTTCTATTATCTTTAAAATGAAGAAATTTACCAGTAATGCCATTAGATTCCTCAGAAACCAAAAAATCAATAAATTCAATCAATTCATCTATATTTGACCACTGTTCTGGCTTGGCATCAAATGTTTCATCCTGCCACATCGGTGTTTTATGCGCGCCAGGAGCGATAATATTAATGTCAAGCTGCGGATACTCCAAGCTCAAATTTTCAGTCAGCCGAACAATCGCAGTTTTACTACAACCATAAGCGGCATGATTTTCACGAGAATAAGCACTTCCACCACCAGCAAAATTTATAATTTTTCCTTGAGAGCTTTTTAACAACAAAGGAATGGCAAAATAACACACATACAATGTTCCAAAAAAATTAATTTCAAAAGCCGTTTTGAATTGTTCCAAATTCACCTCAGCCGTTTTTCCGATAGGCCACACGACACCAGCCATATTAATCAATAAATCTAATGACTTAATCCTTTGCATGCCTTCCTGTACTCTCATTTTATCACTAACATCAATAGTATCAAAAATAATACGATCAACTTCTTTTAACTTAAATTGATTACGTAAAATATTAAATTTTTCTTGAGATCTTCCCCAAATAATTACTTTATAATTTTTTTTCAATAAAAATTTAACGATAAAACTGCCAATACCACCCGCCCCTCCAATAATTAAAACTGTTTTCATAAACCAAATTAAATATTTTATTGCTTCTACCAATTTTCTGGTCTTGTGGGAGATAATGAAATTTTTGGATAAGCTCTCTGGTCCCACCATAACCTTAAAGCCTCATGGCTATTTAAATAATCAATGTTTAATTTTACAGGAAGTTGAGTGTGACTCGCCCATTCATGTTGAATTGCAATCTTTTTATTAATTAAATCTTCATTTATTAAAAATAAAAAAGGGATAAGCCTATAAGCAAACCAGTCTGGTTTGCCAATTGAAGTCACCGTATACTCAATTAAAACAATTCCAGAATAATTAATTGATTTTTTGTATTCTTCAACCCCATTAGCCAGTTCAATGGCAATTTTATCTGCTGTTATTTTAATATTTTGAGCTTTAGAATACATATTTAAATGAGCATAAACAGCACCAGTATTTAATAAAAAGAATAATCCTATAAAAACAGATAAAACTTTTTTTGAATTAAAATATTTTTTAAATAAAAGTATAAATTCAGAAAATACTATTAAGATTAAAGGTAAAATAAAAAGCACCTCTCTTTCTGACCATTGCCCTAAGTATTGATAATTATTAGGAATAGTTATCAACATTATACAAGAAATCAACAATAAACCAAAAATCAATAAAGAAAATGAGGTATCTTCTTTTCTCTTACGTAAAAGATAAATAATAATCGATTGCGAAATTAAAGCAATAAAAGGAAGCAAAGACATAAACGATATAAATAACTTAGCTCCTAATCCTGAAATAATATAATCAGTATCAGGGAAAAATTGTTTAAATTCATACAAAGAACCATTAATAATTTGCATAATTCGTTCCCAAAAATTATGATCTCCCCAGAGTATTTTTAAAGAACCATCCCCTTGACCATCCAAAACATGTGATTCTACCAGCATTATTATAAATAAAAATATACCTATTACTGCAATGTAAATAAGACGGCAAAATTTACGCGAAGATTTTGTAAACAGTATTTTAAGAATTATTAATCCAAGTCCAAAGCCAAGATAAAGAATTGAAATAGGATGTGCAAATAAAATTATTAATAATAAAATTATATTAAAAATAATATTTCTTTTTACTAAATTTTTTTTACTAATACGATCGTCAATATTATTATAAATTAAAATAAATAAAATAGATAACCATGCTCCTAAAGCAGAAGGGAATGTCCCCCAAAGAAAAAGTTTTGCATCTAAAAGAAATAATGTTGGAGCTACTAAAAAGCCTATTATAAATAGAGTTGGACCTTTTTTCAATTTTATATAAACTGCAGGGACACTTAATAAAATCGAAAACATAAAAATCATTCCAAATGCACTAACTATTGAATAATTATTCCCAAATATTAATTGAGGCAATTTCAGAATCCAATGTAAAGCACGATAAGAGATACCAAAATTATTAATATAAAATTCTTCTGCTCCTGTTGGTACAATACTAAAAGCAACATGACCTATATAATCAGCAATTGGAGGAATTGGATATAAAACAAAAAGCGCTAATATTGGCAAAAAAGGAATAAAAAATTTATAATTCCTCTTTAATAAATATAAAATTTGCATTATTTTGTAAATTTATTTTTTATATAGGAAATCCATTAACCGTATGATAGTCTATCATTGTTTTTCTTGAATTCAAGATTTAATCTATGTCGCATATAAAATTAATTTTTCAAGAGCTTAGGCCTTATCACTGGATTAAAAATCTTTTAATTTTTGCGCCTTTATTAATTTCATTTAAATCCTTTAAAATAACTGATGTTTATACTTTATTATTACTTTTTCTTGCCTTTTCTTTACTAGCTAGTTCTATATATATAATTAATGATATCATAGACAGAGAATGTGATAAAGAGCATCCTATCAAGAAATATAGACCTATCGCTTCAAAAAAAATCAACCTTTTAGAAGCGAGCTCCCTTATTTGTATTATGTTAATAATCGTAATTATTTTATGTGAATTTTTTAATTTAGGAACTATTATTATTTTAGGAGGATATCTTGTTTTAAATTTAGCTTATTCGATTTTCTTAAAAAATTTACCAATTATTGATATTTTTATTATTGCGTTTATGTATTTTCTCCGCTTAAGGGCAGGAGGAGAAGTCATAGATGTTTATATTTCAGATTGGTTAATTCTTGTCACTTTTTTCTTTTCTTTATTTTTAATTGTAGGGAAAAGAAGAGCTGAATATAAAATTTCAGCCAAATCGAATCATTTCAGTCGTAAAGTTTTATTAGAATACAATGATGTATTTTTGGATAATCTTCTTGCAGTCGTTATAGCAGGAACAATTTTAACTTATAGTTTGTATGCAGTTGAGGCCACAGAAGTAAAAAGAATTCCTTATTTAATCTATTCTGCGTTTTTTGTTTTATTTGGCATGTTTAGATATTTATATGTAATCTATAAACACGAAAAAGGCGAAACCCCTGAGCGAATGATTTTTCAAGATATTTGGCTTTTTTTTACCGTTCTTTTATGGATATTGTATATTTTTACAATTTTGTATTTAAATGCAAAAAATATTATTTAATTTAAAATTTATGGGTTATCTTTTTCTTTTTTTCGCACTAGTTCTTAATGCAACAGCTAACATATTAGTAAAAATAGGATCGCATGGAATAAATGATTTTGTTGAATTTGGTTTTATTAAAGGACTAATAAATAACTATATTTTAATAGTCGGCATATTTTTATTTGCTTTAAATGTAATTTTTTACATAATTGCCTTGTCGAAAATTAATCTTTCTATTGCCTATCCTGTACTTGCAGGAGGTGGTTTTCTTATTATAACAATCGTTTCTTTTTTATATTTAAAAGAGCAAATAACAATTTCTCATATTCTGGGCATGCTATTTCTTATAATAGGAATAATTTTGATTGTTAATAGACCTTAAGTTGAAATTACGATGGCTTGCTTTTTAAGTAAGGTTTAGGTACTCTTTTTTTTGCCTTATTTCTTTAATTTCAAATCATATGTCAAAAAGAATCAATACGCTTGTTATTGGTGCGCCTGGATGGCTTGGGACTAGACTAGTTCACGCATTGAGTGATTCGAATGATTCTTTACAAAAATATTCTATTTCGAAAGAAAGAAATGTTCGTGCCTTAATTTTACCAAATGTGAACATCTCCTCTTTGCCATCTGATAAGATAGAGATGGTTAAAGGTAACGTTTTGGATCAAGAATCACTTAAGGAAGCCATGAAAGGAATAGACATTGTTTTTTATTGTGTAGGACTTATACATCCTAAAAAAATACAAGAATTATTTCGTATTAATGTTGAAGGTACAAAAAATGCACTTGAAGCTGCTACAAATGCAGGAGTTAAACGTTTTATTTATATAAGTAGTAATTCTCCGGCTGGGTTTAATAAATCACGAAAAGAATTAATGAAAGAAACTGATAAACCAAAACCGTATATGGCTTATGGCAAAAGTAAATTTCAAGCTGAAAAATTAATTAATCAATATCATACAGAAGGAAAATTGGAAACTGTTATATTAAGACCATGCTGGTTTTATGGTCCTGGACAACCTGACCGACAACTTAGATTTTTTGATATGATTAAGGCTGGTAATCCAATTATGTTTGGTGATGGAAAGAATCTCAGAAGTATGTCGTTTTTGGACAATACTGTTCAAGCTATGCTACTTGCTGAGAAAACGAAAGAAGCTAATGGTGAAACATATTGGATCGCAGATGATCGTCCTTATAGTACTGATGAAATTTATAGGACTGTTGCGAAACTTCTTGGTTCTGAAAAAAAATATAAACCAAGACGTATTCCTGCTATATCTTCTTGGATTTGTGGAAAAGTAGATTGGCTTATTCAGAAAACAGGTATGTATTCTACCGATTTTCATGTCGCAGGTGAAATGGCTATGGACATAGCTTGTGATATTTCAAAGGCAAAAAAAGAATTAGGATATAAACCTGAAGTGTCGCTTGAAGAAGGCATGAAACAATCAATTGAATATGCCAAAAAGTATCAGGGATTTAAAATTTAATAAATATAAATACATGAAACATTTTATTACTGGAGGATCTGGATTTTTTGGATCATATTTGCTTCGTAAATTATTAGCTGAAGGAGAGGAAATTATTGTTTATGATAAAGAAAATTTAGATAAGGAATTCAAGAATGAAAAAAATATTATTTTTATAAATGGAGATATTTTAAATTTAGAGAATCTAATAAAAGCAATGGAAGGAGTAGATTTTGTACATCATAATGCTGCCGTTTTACCAATTTCACGTTCTGGAAAAACATTTTGGAAAATAAATGTAGAAGGTACTCAAAATGTTCTTGAAGCGGCTTTAAAAAATAATGTTAAAAAAATCTTAAATGTATCTACAAGTGCTGTTTATGGAATCCCTAATGAACTACCTCTAACTGAAAAGGTTAAGCTTAGCCCCTTTGGCGATTATGGACGAGCAAAATATGATGCTGAACAGATTTGTATAAAATTTAGAGAAAAAAGTGGTTTGGACTTAAGTATTGTGAGACCTCGTACTATTGTTGGGGCTGGACGTTTAGGAATTTTTGGTATATTTTTTGATTGGATCAGAAGCGGAAAAAAGGTTTATATAATCGGGAAAGGTAATAATCTTTATCAATTTATAAGTGCTAGGGACTTAGCTGAAGCTTGTTATTTAATGACTAAGATTAATTGTAAAAATGAAGATTTTAATATTGGAGCTGAAGAATATGGTCCTCTTAAAAAAGATTTAGGAGCCTTAGCAGAATATGCTAAAACTGGAGCTAAAATTCAACCTACAAACGCATTTCTTGTCAGAAACGCCCTTAGAATAGTAGATTTTTTAAAAATTTCACCTCTTGTAGATTATCATTACAATATTTACGACAAATCAGTTTATTTTGATATTTCCAAAGCAAAAAAAATATTAGGATGGCAACCAAAAGATAGTAACATAAAAATGTTTATAGAAGCTTATGATTGGTATTTAAAAAATCATAAAGACCTCCATAAATCCGTAGGGACTACTCATAAAAAAATTGTAAAGGGAGGAATTTTAAATTTACTTAAAAAAATTTCTTAAACAAATATTCAGGACTTATAAATAAATAACTTTCTATACATAAAACTCAATAAACATTCATCTTTAACTTTTTTCTATTTATAAACCAGCTAAATGTAAAAACCGTAAAAGATAACAAACCATATCGTCTACAAAATTAAATAATTTTATTTTAAGAAACTCTTTTCCTGACAAATAACGCTTAGTCATTATAAATTCTGCACCAATATTTTTAGCAAAAAGACCATCAATCAAAAATTTATCCCCAATGACAACAAGGCTACGATCGGTATCAATATGAATTTCTTTTAAAATTTTTCTACTTGGTTTTTTGTATTTAAAATTTGCAATTTTTAGTTTGAATTGTTTTACAAGCTCATTATTCCTAGCCAAGTTTCTGGAATTAGTACATAAAAAAATTTGATTATATTTTTTGAGTTCATTTATTTTATCAATGATAACCTTGGAGACGTGAGAACTTGAATCATGCGTCAAAGTACCATCAATATCAATGAATAGAACTTTATACTTTAAAGCATCTAACGGAAGGTCTTCAAAATAGTAAGAAGATTTTGGAGACATAATATTGGCAATTAGCGAAACAAACCGTCATAAAGTACTTTTTCATATTTTTCCTTTCTCCCAATCTCTACATAAAAATCTTTAGAAGTATAACCACAAATATTTTCTCCCTTTTCAATTAAACGCGGGAATAAATCATAAGAAAAGTCACATTTTTCATTCTCTATAAGAGAACTCAATATCGATTTATTAATTATAAAAATTCCATTATTAATATAAGTCATTTCCCCGTCATATTGATCAATAATTTTTTGCGTAGGCTTTTCAATAAAATGAGTAATTTTATCTTGATCAATGGTAATCAAACTCGAACCCTTATAATCTTTGGGCCTCTCACGTAACGAGATAGAAACCACTGCCTTTTTTTTAAAGTAAAAATCAACAAATTTATTAAAATTTTGATGAGAAATTGTATCTCCATAATAAACCATAAAATGCTCAGGTAGTAAGTTTTCTGCCATTTTGACCGCCCCAGCCGTACCCAATAATCGTTCTCCATCTATAGAATATCGAATATGAAGTCCCCACGCTGACCCATCTCCAAAATATTCTTCAACTTTTTCTGCTAAATGGGACACGCAAAAAATAAACTCTTTAAATCCCTGTTTCTTAAAAATCTCAAGTTGATATTCAATAAGTGGTTTCCCGTGAATATCAATAAGACATTTAGGAATTTTTTCGCAAACTGGCTGCATCCTGGTGGCCAAACCGCCAGCAACAATCACAACTGGAAGTATGTTTTTCATAGGTATGATTATAAATATCATTAATAATAAATGCCGCATGAGACAAATTTTTTGCAATATAATCAGGAAAGATTTTTTTAGTCTCAATTATTGATAACAAATCAATACGAGTATCAGCTAATAAGATAGTATAAGCACATACTTTTCCGGCCTCAATATCAGACAAATTATCTCCAATCATAATAGAAGATCCTAGATCCACACCTCTTTCTTGTTGTGCTAGCTTTAAAAGTCCATTTTTAGGTTTACGACACCTACATTTTCCCGTATATGCAGGATGATGCGTGCAATAATAAAAACCATCGATTTCAGGAATTTCGAGTTGAATACGTTCAGTTATTTTATTAAGTTCCTCCTCATTAATAATACCAAAAGCTACTCCTGGCTGATTAGAAACAACAATAATTTCATAACCTAAATTTTTAAATTTCTTACAAGCTTTTTTCGCATAAGTAAAAATTTTTAACTCATCAACGTTACGCGGACTATAAATACCAAGCTCATCATGATAACAAGGTTCATTAATTACTCCATCACGATCTAAAAAAATAGCTTTAGTCATCAATTTTTAATTAACGAAAGTTCAGGATGATTTACAATAGCATGCCATACAACTCCTTGCATTTCTTCTGCATGAGGAGTAATACGTGGTTCAATCGATGGCACCAAAACACAAGCATCAGCCATCTGCTTAGTATATCCACCGTCACGACTAACTACTCCTGTAATTTTAGCGCCAACATTCTTAGCGTACAACAAAGCTTCAACAATATTAACACTAATATTTTTTTCCTTATTACCTCCACCAACAGATAAAATTAAAATGGCATCGTTAGAATTTAAATGACTAACTTTAAGCCATTCAACAAATACAGTATGCCATCCTTCATCATTCGTACGCGCAGTAAGTTCCGCAACATTATCAGTCGGCGCATAAGTTTCAATACCTACAAGTTTTCGAAAATCATTAACAGCGTGGGAAGCATTAGCGCAACTACCACCAACTCCCAAAATAAAAAGTCGACCGCTATTTTCACGCAAACACTTATAAATATCAACCATCTTATTCAATTCATTTATATCAACTGTTTGCAGAATTTTAATACTCTCATTAAAATATATTGAAAAATAATTTGGTTCCATAAGATTAACTTAAATTAATAATAACTTTAGTGCCTTCCCAATCAAAACGGCATTTTTTTTCTTCTAAACCAATCTGTGCCATTTTTTCTCTAAATTTTTGTTTATCTTTTGGCACATAAAACATAAACCAGCCACCACCACCCGCTCCCATAATTTTACCTCCTAACGCTCCCGATTTCATAGCTTCAGTATACCAAAAATCTATTTGAGAACTAGTCACCTTTTTTGAAAGACGCTTTTTAATAAGCCAATGGATATCTAAACTTTTCCCAAATGCATCGAGATCACCTTCCTCTAAATATCGTTTCACTTTTTGACCGAGCTCCTTAATTTGATGCAAAGCTTCTATCACTTCATTTTGATCAGATTTTAATTCTGCTTTTTGTTTTTGATCGAGGAGCACGCTATTGGCATCTCGCATAATTCCAGTTCTAAAAAATAAAAGATTATGCTCAAGTTCCGAGACGGTATGAGAAGAAATATCAATATCTTCAACTTTATCCACTTCACCATTAGGATTATTAATTTCAAAATATTTAATTCCTCCAAGTGAAACGATATATTGATCTTGTGGACCAATCGATTTCCCCATTTTATCCATTTCAATATAACAAGCCTCTTTACCCAACTGAATAGGCGAAACAGGTTTACGAAGATAAGTATATAAAGCATTAAGCACGCCAACCTCAAAAGCACCTGATCCGCCAAGACCACTTCTAGCAGAGGCATCAGCAACCGTAGAAATTTCAATTCCACTAGTCACCCCAACCAATTTCATACATTCACGAATAATCTCATTAGGAATGTCATTTACATCATTTACAAAAGCGGCTGTATCCCCATGCGAAATACGAATAAGATTTTTATCCTCAGGAATATTAAGGGTTACAAAAACATATTTATCAATCGTAGCACTTATCCATGCTCCACCATATTTTTTACTATACCAAAGAACGTCGGTCCCTCCACCTCCCAATGTAATCCTCATAGGAGTTTGCGTGATAATGGTGGCACGTTGCCGCATATAAGAAGTATTATCTATTTTTTTTTGCATCAGCTAAAAACATTTGCACTGTCTCTTTACTATAAGGATGCACCAGCATTGTTTCAATAAACTTTGGAACAACTGTTACAATATGAGCCCCTGCTAAAATCCATTCCATAATATTAATAGCCTCTCGCGTAGAAGCGGCAATGATTTTAGATTTCAGACCGTATTGATCTAAAAGAATTCTTAATTTTTTAAGCTCCTCTCTAGAATCATAGCCCATATTATTAACCCTACCGCAAAATAAAGAAACATAAGAAGCTCCTGCAAGAGCCGCTAATAGCCCTTGCTGAGCGCTCATGATAGCAGTACAGTTGACTCTAATATTATGCTCATTTTCCAATTCATGAATCACCTCAAGATTATCCAATTCACCATTAGGTCCATGAATAGGCACTTTGATGTCAATATTCGCTGCTCCCCAAGAAATAATATCTTTAGCTTCTGCAAGCATCGATTGCGCATTATCATTTTGCGTTAATTCCACGCTTAAACGATAAGGCTGAATAAGCTTAGCAATTTCTAACATTTGTTTTTTAATCGCTTCCGGACCTCCTGTAAAACCATCCTTTATCAAAATAGTCGGATTAGTAGTAACGCCATGACAAAGTCCCATTTTTAAATATTTAATTATTTCATTTTTATCACCGCTATCAATAAAAAGTGGGAGTTGAATAGATTCATTCATATAAAATATTAACGTTTAGAATTTACATTCAAAATTTTATACTAAAGCAATTTACATTACAATAAAATTGTAAATGAATTTCATCATAAACACATATATCATTTGCAAAATTTTAAATGGTTTTTTTATCTAAATAAAATATTACTCTACCTTCATAATTGAAACTATGAAGTTGATCAATATACTGTTGTTGTGCGATTTTATTATTACGAAAATTTAGCCAATCATTTAATTTGTATGAAATCATATCAGGCGTGAGAAATGGTTTTAATATCATTTCTTCAAAATTATTTTTGTTAGCAATCTCATTGATTTCTTCAATTAAAATATCCCTTTCTATCCACGTTGGATCATCTTTTTTATATTGTTTAATAAATTCAATTGTTTCTTTTGAAGTCGAATGCTTATTACCCGGCTCAACAAATATTGCTCTTCCGCCTGGTATTAAAATACGAGACATTTCTGCAATAACCTGATTGAAATCCCTCATATGGTGTAAACTATCAAAACATACAATATTACTAAAAAAATTATTTTTCATAGAAGTAAGCGTATGTCCATCACAATCAAAAAAAGAGATTTTCTCCGGATTTAATCTTTGATCTGCTTTAACTCTGAGCCTGGCTAATTCAATTACATCAGGAGAAAGATCAAATCCGTACACAGTGAAACCACTTCTATTGAGAAATTCAGAAATCCAACCAGTTCCACAAGCGAAATCTAGAATATTTTTATTGTTATCATGTTCTTTTATGCATGACACCATAATTGAAAAATCAAAAAGCAAACGGGAAATTGCACGTTTAGAAGAAAACGGCTCAGTTACCCCAGGATTATGTAAAAAATCAATCATAAAAATAGATTATTAAAAGAATCAAAGCTACTGAGTAAATAAAATATGAAAACTTTTAAACATTAAGCCCAGCGATCTTCCGTCTCCTGTATCCGGTACATGCAAAGATCCATTATAATTTATAAGAAATTGATGATCTCCTTCTTCAAGAATAGGAGATAAAAAAGGAACCGGATTAATACTAATACTCGAAGAAAATACTGTTTTACCGTCAAGGATAATAGTTGTCTTCGCATCTTGAGCTTGCCAGTTACCGATAAGAGAATAAAATAAAACTTTTTCCCCTTTAGGTACTACAATAGTTATTGCCCCTGTTTTTTGAGTCAACCAGGCTAAATGATCTTTATCATAGTTCTCTATCTGAGAAAAACCACTGAATAAAGAACTAATAAGAAATGTATGTTCCCATGGTGCCAAATTTTCAACCCAGTCAAGATCATATAGTGGCACACTATCCATTGCGTCTAGCTCAATAGTCTGAAAATGTGAAATAAAGCGAGCCTGAGGTTGTGGAACGGAATTAAAAAATCTGGTTAAAAATTTAGCAGAATTGAAGCCAGAGAATAAAGCTATACAACTTATCATAATTAAGACTAATATTTTGCTAAATTTTAAGATCTTAGATCTTTTTAAGTTTAGCCACAATATAAATAATGAAATGGCAAAAAGAGGAGACGTCCAAGAAGATATTTTGAATAGCATATAGTTTTGGTTCGGAGATCTAGCTATCGCTGTTGATACAAGCGTGACAAAATAAATAACAAAAAGCCATAATAAAATAAATTTTATCACAATTGATACTCTATAGGAACTATCACTGTTTACAATTTTTTTTAAAAAATAAATATTTAATACAATCAACAAAACAAGAAAAATAAAAAGAAAAATAAAACCATACAATTCATAAGAAATATTACCGATAAGATTTGAAGCAATATTAAATAAATTTGGATGAAAATCGTTACCTAGAGGCCAATATCCAACGGCAGCCTTACCTTGTCCAAGTAAATAATTTAAAAAAATATCAAATTTTAAAATAAATATAGGCAAAATACCCAAAGAAAGGGTAGCTAGCATTTTTAAAAAAAATTTAATTTCAATATTCTCAAACCAAAAAAAGGAAATTATTACAAATAGAGGTAACATTAAAATCAATTCCGTATAGCTTACAAATAATATAAAGGTCAAAGCGCAAAGTCTCCAGAAATCTATCCATTTCCAGTTTATATGATTAAGATAGATAATTTCTGCCACAATACTAACTAACAAAAAGATACCTAAAGCTGCATTGAGTTGGCCAGCTAATGTTAAACTTTCTAAATAATATGCCCCTGGTAATATCAATAGAAACGGTATAATTTCAAATAATTTTGAAATCGTTTGCTTTTGAAATCGATTTGGATTGATTCTCCAAAATTGTACGAAAGTAAATAATGAATAAAGGAGAATATGTCTCTGAACCGTTCCCAAATTAATACTCACTCCTACAAGATTATTCAACCAGCCTAAAGCAGAAGTAGCTGCTCGAGCATATGGCATCCATAAAAACGCCAAAGGTTCTATAGCCCCCTTTAATACATTAAAATGCATTTTTACCCAATCAGAATTCATAGCCCACGCCATGTCCATAGAATAATGTTTTGGATCTACAGGTCCAAGAAAAATTGGAATAATATAAAGACTTATGTAAATTAATAAAATGATTATTGTAAAAATTATTAAAGGTTTTACAAATTTCCAATTTTTCGAAATATATTGGAATAAAAGGGCATAACCTACAATAAGAATTGCTATCAGCAAAGCAACTAAAGCATCTGTAGGCAATTGTATCCACCTCATAATCACAAAAAACACTAGATACAAAATTAATCCAGAATATATAACGTCAGTCAAAATATTAGCATTATATTTTTTAGTGATAAAAAGAGTACTAATGCCTGCAAAACCATATATTACAAAAATATAAACGGAGCTTTCAACAACCAAAGGTAAAATAAAAGAAAAAAAATGACTCATTATTTAATAAATTAAAAAATTTATTTTCAATTTTTATAAAATTAAAGCAATAAAATGTTATCATAAAAATGACTGAATCCAATATGAAATTTTTAATCCTATACCATTTTTAATAAATTAAGAATAATCAATAAAGAATTCTTGATTATTCATCTTAATCAATGCAATAATACATCTAAATTTATAAAACAGTTGAATTCATTTTACAACTTTAGATTATGATAAATAAAAGAAAATTACGTGCACTTTTTTTAAAAACACTTCGTAAATCTTTAGGCAATAATATTTATCTTTTTATATGGAAAATTTGGCGAGTTTTAAAAAAATTAATTCAAATCATAAAATCACTTTTCATATCACAAAAAGCAATCGAGGAATTTAATATTTCAAAAAATGCAAAAAAAATTATTCAAAAAAATTTAGGAGTAAATATAATAGGATATATCAATGCTGAATCTGGTGTAGGTGAGCTTTCTCGTGGGATTATAAAATCTGTACAGGCAAGTGGAATGCCTTTTTCGCTATGTAATCTATATCAAGAATGGACAAGAGAAGGTGATAAAACATATACAGACTTTAGTGATAATTTACCTTATGATATTAATCTTATAGTTGCGAATGCTGACATGATGCCGTTAGTTTACAAACAACTTGGAAAAGAAAAATTCATAGGTAAATATAATATAGGAGTATGGGCATGGGAACTCATGAAATTCCCTGATATATGGTTAAGTGCTTTTAAACTTGTAGATGAAATTTGGACTATTTCTAAATTTTGCAAACAAGCTATTTCACAAGCTACATTAAAACCTGTTATTAATATTCCAATACCCGTAGAATTCAAAATTGATAAAAAATATACTCGTCAGTTCTTTGATATTCCAAAAAATATTTTTGTTTTTCTATATGCTTTTGATGGTTTGTCATATATAGAAAGAAAAAATCCTTTTGCGGTAGCAAAAGCTTATGCGAAAAATTTTAAAAAAAATAAAGATACGATATTGATTATAAAATGTCACCAAGTCACAAAAGATCAACTTAATATACTCAAAAAAATATTGGAAGAGTGTCAGTATAAATTTATTACCGATTATATGAATCGTGATATTGTTCTTGGTCTTCTAAATTGTTGTGATTGTTATATATCTTTACATCGTGCTGAAGGATTTGGATATATGATTGCAGAAGCAATGTTTCTTGGTAAACAAGTTATTGCAACTAATTGGTCTGGCAACCTTGATTTTATGACTCCCGAAAATAGTAATCTTATAAATTATAAATTAGTAAAAATTAAAAAAGATGCTGGTCCTTATAAAAAAGGCAATTTATGGGCAGAAGCCAATATTAAGGATGCTTCAAGAAAAATGCTATCTGTATTTAAAAATAATAATTTCAGTCTTCCTCTGTGCGGTCAACGTACAATACATAAATTATATTCTATCAAAAATACCGCACAAAAAATTAATTCTCGGTTACTTCTCGTCTATAAAACCAAATTTGAAAAAACTATACTTCATTAAGGAATAATTTGCGAAACCTAATTAATTAAATTATCTATGTTTATGAAGTATATGCCGCAAAGCAATAATAAATATAAAATCTCAAATTATTGCTTTATGCGGTATAACTAATTTTGTGTTAACCACGTCAATTCATTACTTTCAGCAATATAAAATGTTGATACAGCCATTTCGAATATATCTCCTTTGAATTGAAAAGTAATATCATTCGCTCCATCTCTATTCAGAGCTCCTACTGTAACTAAATAATTATTAGGAATTAAAGGTTCTGTTATAACATTATTATACAATACTCCATTAACTACAGATGTTATTGTGCCTGCAGTAACATCAACAGAAACAGCTAATTTTATATCTTCACCATTCTTAACTATATAAGGAAGATTATAAGTAACATAACCAGTTTTAGTTGAATAAAAAATTTGTGGCTCTCCTGTATATAAAAGTCTAACACTCCAATTAACATTTAGTGCCGGTATATTTTGCTGTTTTGTTATAAGTACAAGAACTGGCTTATTTGGATCTCCTAACCCTGTCGTTACAAAATGCGCATAAAATGTTAATTTATCTGTAGCATCCAAACTACCATTTTCCTGACCTACACCCAAATATCCTGCCCCATTAAATTCTAAAACATCATTTGTAATAATAGTATCTCCAATCTTAGTAGCATTATTACCGTTACTACTTGCATCATATACCGTTACAGGATCTATAAATGGACTAACGTAATAAAGAGAACTAATTTCATACAAATCCTTCTTTTCATTACAATTATTATCCACCCCATCAATAACTTCTTCAGCGTCTGGGTTTATCCCCGCATTCCCATCATCACAATCCCCACCAGCCTCCGTATATCCATCGGAATCGGCATCCTCTCCTTGAGGATAAGAACTAGAATTATTAGGATCTGTACCGTTAGCTATTTCAACTCCATCACTATAACCATCGGAATCGGTATCAGAATTTAATGGATTGGTATGCGTATTCGCAAGTTCAATATTATCATCTAATCCGTCGCTATCTGTATCTCGTTTCAATGGATTTGTCCCGATATTATTTACTTCAACTCCATCATTCAAAGTATCTCCATCTGTATCTTGTTTCAAAGGATCTGTCTTTGTAGTATTCACTTCTGTTCCATCACCTAAACCATCTCCGTCTGTATCTTGTTTCAAAGGATCTGTCTTTGTAGTATTCACTTCTGTTCCGTCACCTAAACCATCTCCGTCTGTATCCTGTTTCAAAGGATCTGTATGCATTGTATTAATTTCTGTTCCATCATTCAAACTATCTCCATCTGTATCTTGTTTTAATGGATCAGTTTTCGTGGTATTTATCTCTTTTCCATCATCTAAAGTATCTCCATCTGTATCTTGCTTTAATGGATCAGTTTTTGTGGTATTTACTTCTTTCCCATCATCTAAACCATCTCCATCTGTATCTTTTACTAAAGGATTTGTATTTATGGTTTTTACTTCTATTCCATCACTCAAAGCATCTCCATCCGTATCAGCATTAGATGGACTTGTATTAAAATCATATTCTTCCATTTCACTTAAACCATCGCCATCATAATCTCCAGAATCACAGGCGTCTCCGGTGCCATCACTATCAACATCTCTCTGATCTGGATTATATATTGCTGGACAATTATCGATATCATCATCAACTCCATCAGCATCATTATCATTAAATATATTGATAATAACATCTTTCTCAAATAAATTATCTTCTTGATTTGCTTCGTTATAAATCTGATCTGAATTAATTACTACTTGAACAAACATCGACTGAGCAGTTGAAGGTATACCAAAAAAATTCGTAATATCACTTGAATAAACAAAACCTATAGGTCCAAAAAGACAAATATCATAAGAATCGCCTGAAACTTCAGGCAAAGGCTTCATAGTAGAAGACGAATCGCCATTAATAACTTGTGTTATCCCGTTAGCGGTAATTTCAAAACGTAAAATTATCTGATCATTAAGGATATCTCCTAAATCATAATACACTCTAAATTTATTAACACTTTTATCATAATTAATATCGGTAATTTTATAATTAGGCGCATTTTCATAATCAAAAAGATCTGGAACGTAAATGTCAGCCTGTCGACTATTATTAGTTTCATCAGCTTCAGGGAAATCATTCGGTTCATCAATTGTAACTGTAACATCATATGTTTTTGCTACTTTATGCCCCATGCCTAATTGATAATACGCCCCAATATAAAAATTCCCACATCCAGGATTGTCTGCAGTCTCATACGATCCCTCCCCATCACTAAAAGCTTCGTAATCAGTAAGTCCACGAGTAGAAGCTTTTAATTCACCCTCAACATAAATATTCATTATGGGTGAATTTTCATGATTATTAATAGTAGCATCAGCGCAATATTCCACCTTCAAAGCTCCATAATAATAATCATCTTTAGGTAAATCTGTTGGAAAAGAAATTGAGGTAACTCTAAAATCAAGAGGATTCTCAGGAACATCAAGTGTTTTTTCACTGTAATTATTCTCTTCATCAAACTCAGCATAATCAACTTTATTATGCGGATAAAGATTCACTGTAAAATCATATGTCCCTGCCTCATGCCATCCGTTTACTTCCCCTATCTCCATTTCAAAAGCAGTTTTTGAAAAAATCTCACAGCCATTTTCTGGAGTTGGCAAATATTCACTAAACTGCGTTTTTAAAGTTCCATTTTCAAACTTTCTAAAAATTAAATTAACTTCATCAACTCCTCTAACCGCGCAATATTCAACTTCGAAACTATCAGTTGCTTCAATATATTTAATTCCATCAGCCTCAAAATCGCCATCATAATCAGGAAGATATAAGTCCATACTCGCTTTTACCTCTAAATTATTTACTAATGCAGTATTATTAACACTATTACTATCAAGAAAATAATTATTAACATTAATAGTTGAGCTAACTTTTTTTATAAGACTTCTTTCATGATAATCTTCATCACCAATCCCAAGGGTATAAGGTCGATATCCTTTTTTAAAACATCCACTGCCTGAATTTAAAATATCATTTATAGCAATAGAATCATTAATCCCAGAAATCCCTCCATCCACCGGATACTGCTCTGCTTCTACATACACAGGTACGCTTAAACCAACATACTTCTGAGCAGAATTAGCACAAAATTCAATATCAATAGTATCACTCTCCCAAGTATAGCTTGTTTGTCCAATATAGAAATCAGGCGCGGTAGAAGTTATAAAAACTTCTTTTGTTAAAATATTATTAGCAGTATTAGTTTCTAATTTAGAATATCTGCCCTGCGGATCTATTTGGACTATAATAGTATAACTATCTGCAAGATGACTCAAATTATCCCCAATTCCATAATTATATAATTGTTTAGTCGTATAAGTGCCACAAGCTGAAGTCAATCTCACTAATTCGCTTTTTTTAGTTTCATCAACATAAAAAAGCAATTCTAAATATTTATTTATTTTTACATTTTCAGCGCAATACTTAATATCAAAAGCATCTTTTGTTTGATTATAAACAACATCTGTCACTTTTAAATCTCTTATCGGAAGACTAACCGCGTTAGCAAAGATAGGATAAATGACATCCTCCTTCGCTAAAGCTACGGCGGACAAGAAGGATAAAGAACAAAAAAGAAGAAAATATTTAAATTTAAATAGTATTTTCATAAAAAGTTTTTAATAATTAATTAACTATTATTTACCAACATAAATTAATTAAAAAAGTTTCAAAAATACTTTAGGATACTGCACGAAAGCATTTTAACGCTTTTTTAACAAATTCATGGGGAAAGAAATTTTATCACACATGAAGCTTTTTTGTCAAAGAATTTTAGGTAATTAAAAAACCCCTCCCCCGCTTTCGCGGAGAAGGGGTTTTTATTATCCTTAACACAATATATCTTCCAAAAATTAATAAGTCTTACTTAAAGTCATAGTATCAGTAGTTAAATTATTAACTTCCCAACCATCTGCCCATTGATTTTCAGTTTCACTATCAGGATCTCCATTCTCAGCATTTACACCATCACCCCAAATGAAGTAATAAGTGTTATCGAGATCACCAACTGCATCAGAAGCAGTAAGTTCTGCTGTATCGCCAACAACAGCCAAACTCAAATAAGAACTTCCTGAAGTAGCTGTATCTTCAATATCAGCTTCTACAACAAAAGTAATTGTAACGCCTTTTGTGATCTTAAATGGAGTTGAGAAATCAAATATTATATATTCTCCATTTACGTAATCCACAACTGTTCCGTCATCAGCGCCATCATCAGCCACAGTCTGATCTGCCGCCTCCCAAGGTTGTCCTGTTCCAGTTTCATTTAAATGTTGTTCTGAATTAGTTGATCCTAATTGATATAATTTTGGATCTTGAATATAAACAGTTGAAGAAGACGAAATAGAAAGAGATACTCTTGATAAATAAACATCACCTGCATCATCTGCGGTAACACTGAATCTAAATATCTCGCCATTAGCCGCTTCTGTCAAAGTTTTATCAGTTAATGGCACCATAGCAATTGTTGGAACACTCTTATAAGCTCGGAACGTTAACTGATTTGTTGTTGTGTCAGCACCACTTACAGTCAAATTAGCTGAAGTAAGGGTTTGGCTTGTAGATTCGCTTACAACTGTTACATCAGTTACAGCATTAACTACAAGTTTTAACTCAGCTCCTGTATTAGTTACGGCAATAATTGGTGCTACTTGAGCGTAAACTGTCAAAGTTTCTGTACCTTCACTTATTGAATTATCAATATCGCTGAAAGTAATAGTTCCAGCAGTCATAGCCGCAGTACCGATCAAATCGCCATCTTCATTTCTTAACGCAAAGTGTTTGTAAACAGCCGCATTATCGTCACCGTCATCAGTCAAAGTCATATCAGTAATCTTCAGAGTATCATCAACCACGGAAACTTCAAGATAAGAAACTGGCACATAACAGTCGTATTCTGTTGAAGTGCAAGATCCTGTTTCACTTAGGATAGCTTTTGAATTCTTATAAGCTGGATCGTAAGCGATAGTCATTGTTCCACCAGTTGTAATATCAAACGTCTTAGATGTTGCAGAACTCAAAGTTACACTTGCACTATTACTATTTACATCATCCGCATCAACATTAGCTGTTGAAGCGATTGAGAATATATAGTTATCAGTACCGGTAGTAGCCGCCGCGCTAGAAACATCACCTCTTACTTGAATTTCCATTGATTTACCAGCATCAATATGCAATTTCAAACCAGAGAAGGTAATAGTACCTGCAGCACCAGCTGTGCCTCCAGTATAACTCTTATAATCAGATAATCTTTCCCCAGTTTCAGCGTTATATAAATAAACGCTTTGAATATGCTGAACATCAGAAGTAGCATTTGGCGTAGCCGTTAATGTAATAGAATTTACATCAATTGGGCTAACGTCATTAGTATCTAACACTAATTGCATGAACAATATATTTGTCCCTCCCTGTACCACATTTTTATTAGCACTGAATGGAGAGTTTTCTGTAATTGTAAGTGTAGGAGCAGTTACGGTAAATAATCCTCCTAAAGGCGCTCCAGTGATATCACCATACGCTACTCGATTACTCTTAACTGAATATTCAAGATCATAATCAGATGCTGTTGATTCGTTCAAATTATTAAATTGAGCTTTAAACGTATCGCCAGCAGAAGCATAAGTAGTAACATCAATTGCTACAACTATTTGACTGTGTCCAGCTGGAATAGTGAAAGTATTTGTAAATTCATATTCCGCATCAGTAACAGCACAATTAGAATT
>Ga0208373_1001010_pt1 | contig 41036 bp, 36 predicted proteins | sample RifOxyC2_FD_184036 | JGI IMG/M metagenome (GOLD analysis project Ga0208373, IMG submission 184036) | Soil microbial communities from Rifle, Colorado - Rifle Oxygen_injection C2 (SPAdes) | ecosystem: Environmental > Terrestrial > Deep subsurface > Rock core/Sediment | place: Rifle, Colorado...
CTTCCCACCCGGACGGTGTTCTGAAAGGGGTCGTGGTTGTACACCGCATAGTTCTCGACGATATAGTCCCCCAATTTTTTCCGGGCGTTGGCCATATCGTAAGCGCCATGACTGCCCAGGGCCCAGATAAAACGGATCTGCTCCTTCTGCAATCCCGCCTTGTGAAGCGCGTCGAGAACAAAGGGAACCACATCCTTGACCGGGGTGGGACGGGTCATATCGTCAAAGACGATAACCGCCTGTTTTTTCCCGCGGGCCAGCTCTGCGAGGGCTGGCCCTTCCAGGGGCTGAGATATCCGCGCCTTTATTTGATCCGGTGTAAGCCCCGGCCTGTCAAATCCGGGGGAGGTCAAATTATCGACATTCCAGCGCCCGGGAAAGGTTAGCGCCCTTTCTTTGTTTTCGTGCCAGAGGCGGGAGGGGACCAACACGGTTGGCATAAAGATAACCTCAGTAGATTATTGAATTATTGACAGGGTGCAACCGGCGCCGGAGGGGGATTTTACACCATCAGATATTTTTTCATTATCTCTTTGTTGGCCTCCAGCTCGCCTACTGTGCCCTCAAAGCGTATCCAGCCGTTGTCAATGACATAGACGCGATCAACCATCTTCAGGGCTGAGCGCACATTCTGTTCGGACAGCAGGATACTCATCCCGGTAGCCTTTAATTTTAATATCTTTTCTTCCAGCGACTTTACTATAAGCGGCGCCAAACCCTCGGTCGGTTCATCGAGCAGGAGCAGTTCCGGCCTTCCCATGAGGGCCCTGCCGATGGTCAGCATCTGCTGCTCGCCACCGCTTAAGTTCCCGGCCCTTCTCGGCTTGATCTCCGCGAGGGCCGGGAAGAGCTCATAAACCATTTCTTTTGTCCGTTCGCAGTCCTTTCCGTAAACGATATCAAGGTTGTCCTCAACACTAAGGTCTGCAAAAACCCTTCTATCGTCGGGGACATAACCGATACCTTTCCTGAAAAGCAGATAAGGGGACTGGCAGGCAATATCCTCGCCCTTGAAGCGGATGGTTCCGTTTTTAGGGGGAACAAGCGCCATTATGCTCTTCATGGTGGTGGATTTACCGGCCCCGTTGCGGCCGAGCAGGCCTACCACCTCCCCGCTTTCCACCTTCAGGGAGATATTGAAAAGCACATGACTCAAACCATAATAGGTATTTATATCAATAACATTCAGCATACGTCACTTCCGCCCAGATAGGCATCCTGAACAGCCTGATTGCACCTCACCTCCTCGCAACTGCCCTGAACGAGCGTCGCGCCCCTGGCCATGACCATGATGCGGTTGGCGATCGCAAAGACCAGCGCCATGTCATGTTCGCAGAAAAGGATGGTCAACCCGAGATTATCGGAGAGCCCTTTGATTAAATCAATGCAGCGGCCCGTCTCTTCTGGGGCCATGCCTGCCGTCGGTTCATCGAGAATCAGAAATTCGGGATTCACGCCCAGGGCAACCGCTATTTCCAGCACCTTGCGATCCCCGTGCGAAAGGAGACCGCAGACATTATCCTTCTTTTCGGCGAGCCCGACGCTTTCCAGTATCTTCAAGGTTTCCCCGATCAAAACCCGGGAAGAAGGGGTAACGAGATTCCAGTTCATCTTCTCCCGGGCCATTAGGGAAATCTGTACATTTTCAAAGACGGTAAGCCTTTCAAATACATTCACAATCTGAAAGGAACGGGAAATCCCCTTTTTACAGATTGCGTGCGGGGGCAATCCGGCAATGTTTTCTCCCTTGAAAATCACCTTTCCACCATCGGGCTTTAAAATCCCGGAGATGAGGTTGAAGAGGGTGGTCTTGCCGGCGCCATTGGGGCCGATCACGGCGACGATCTCACCCTTTTTTACCCCAAGACTCACATTGTTTACCGCCAAGAATCCATCAAAGGATTTCGACAGCGCCTCTATCTTTAACAAAATTCACCCCTCTTTTGTAACAGCCTTGCCTTTTGCAGGCTGGAGCTTCTCTTGAAGATACCCCAGCACCCCATCGGGAAGAAAAAATATCACGAAGATCATGACAACCCCATAAACAAGCGCCCAGTAAACGGTGTAGCCGCTTACGAAGGTTCTCAGGGCGATAACAATCGCGGCGCCTAACATGGGTCCAAAGAAGTTAAACCATCCCCCGAGGAGGCACATGATCAGCACCTCCAGGGATAACGTCCAGAAAAGCATGTCCGGGAAGACCGTGTGATCTACAACCACAAAAAGAGACCCGGCAACGCCTCCGAAAAATCCGGCAATAATCAGGGCGGCAAGGATATGTCTTTTCACGTTTATCCCGACCATCCCGCTTCTTACGGGGTTGTCCCTGATCCCCTGCAGGACGCTCCCGAAGGGCGACTTTATGATCTTGTAAATTATAAAGAGACTGATCAGGGTGACAATCAATGTGAAATAATAAGCGCCCTTCTGGGATGATATGATATCCGGAAGGGATATCCCGTGGATGCCGTCATCCCCGCCTGTAAAGTCGTACCAGCGATAGACAATTGCCCAGACGAGAGAACCGAGGGAGATCTGCAGCATCCCGAAATAAAGTTTCGAAAGCCTTACGGTAATAAGCCCCATGAGGAAGCTGAGAACAGCAGCGGCAGCCCCCCCGGCAATAAAACTGACAACAAAAGGCGCCCCTGTCTTGGTCAGAAATAATGCCGTTGCATAAGCGCCGATCCCATAAAAGACACAATGATGAAATTGAAAAACGCCGCCGTATCCCAAAACAACGTTAAGGCTTGTGGCTAAAAGCCCGTAAACAAGCATGAGTGAGATTAAATAGATATAAAATCTGGGCAGAAAGGCGGGCAGAAGAAAAAGCAGGATCAGGGCGGCTATCCCCACCAATCCCCAACCCTTGCCTGAAAAACTTTTATCCATTCCTGGGCCCCTGTATTATGCTAATAGTTACAAAGTGTCTGGGCCCCGGTTTTCACCGGGGTGACGACTATTGACAAGGTTTTCATGCTTACCATGTCGATTTTAAAAGTCCGGTGGGCTTTATCATCAGGACTATGACCACGGCAAGATACGGGAATATGATCCCGAATTGGGGCCATATCATAATCCCCAGCGATTGGGAGAGGCCAAAAATCAGCGCTCCGATCAGCGCGCCCCAGATGTTTCCCAACCCCCCCATAATGACAATCAAAAATGTTTCCATTATCAGGGTGTGATCCATCCCGAGGGTAACGCTCACCGTCGGGGCGACGAGTACCCCGCCCAACCCCGCAAGCAGGCAGCCGACAACAAAGACAGCGGCAAAGACAAGACTCACGTTTATCCCCACCGCGCTTACCATCTCCCTATCCACCGCCGCCGCCCGCGATATTTTGCCGATCTTTGTCTTGTTTACAAAAAGCCACAGCAAAACAGCCACGACAGGGCCGACAGCCAGTAAAAACAGATTGTAGAGGGGAAGCGGAAGCCCGGCAAAAACTGTAACAAACCCCTGAAAAACCTGGGGCACCGGCACGGATTTGTACTCGGCCCCCCAGACAAGTTTGGTCAGATCGCCGAAAATCAGGCTCAGCGCAAAGGTAAGCAAGAGCAACATCAGGTGTTCGCGTTTATAGAGGTGCTGAAAAAGCGCCCTCTCGGCGATCAAACTAAGAATTGCTACGCCGAGAGGGGCCAGCAATAAAGCCATCCAGAACCCCTGCGAACCTCCCCCGAAAAGACGGGAGATGCTGTAGGCCAGAAAGGCGCCTATCATATAAAGGGAGCCGTGGGCGACATTCGGGATCCTCAGCACCCCCAGAATAAGGGACATCCCTGAAGAGACGATGAAAAGTATCGTCGTCCTGCTCAAACCAACCAGTATCTGGCTGAGAACCTTCTGCGAAAACAACACCCAGACAGCGTCCACCGGCATATCCCCTTAATGATGCAATCTATTTTCTTGAGGCTTTTACTTCCTCACAGGTCGGCATGTAATCCTTTGCCGGGACCACCTGGATATCGCCCCCTACCAGAAAATCGTATTGGGGATCAACCTTGGTAACGCCGAAATACATGGGCAGTTCCAACTGATGATCACAGGGCCTGATAGCGATCTTTCCTGTCGGGCCGGCTATCGCCATGCCTTCCACGGCATCGATAAACTTTTCCTTATCGAAACTGCCGGCCTTTTTAAACCCTTCCGCGATAAAATTGGCCGTCATATAGCCATAAAGGGATCCTACTTTGGGATATCTATTGTAGGCCTTCTTAAACTCATCCACATAAGCCCGGTTCTCCGGGGAATTGGGGTAGTAAAAGAGATAATTGGCCGTTCCGAAAACGCCTACGGGCGCGTTCTTTCCCTGAGGAGCGAGGGTGGAAGCTTCAATGGCCGTATGTTGATAGAACGGAACCTTCTCGCTGAAACCTGTTGCTTTTGCCGCCTTCTGGAAGTTTACCATCCCGGATCCGCCGGTTGCGACAATCACAAAATCCGGTTTCGCAGCAAGAATCTGCGTTATGTATGGGGTAAAATCCGCTTCCCCCACCTTCCACCAGGTCTCGCCGACAAGCTTGACCTTAGGGTTCAACTGTTGCAGGTGCTTCCAGACGCCGTTGGCAATGGAATGACCATACTCATAGTCATCGCCGGCAATCCAGTATTTTGTATAGGGTTTTTTGGCAAGAGCCTCCGCCGCCGCCCTGCCGGCCATTTCACTGTGCTCGCTCATCATGAAGACGTAACGATGGCCCTTCTGCATATTGATTCTATCGCTTTTGGAAAAAGTAACAAAAAAGGGCACCTTTTCAGCTTTTGCAAAATCGGAAATGGCAAGGGCGGTCGCGCTGTTTATCGTTCCCATCAGCACATCGACCTCTTCCTTCATCACCAGTTCCTTTGCCATATTCAAACCGATATCGGGCTTGAACTTGTCATCCCTTGTCAGGTATTCGATCTTTCTGCCCAGCACCCCGCCTTTGGCGTTTATCTTCTCCGCTGCCAGTTTAAACCCGTCAAGGACATCCAGTGTAAAAGCCGTTGCCGGACCTGTATAGGTATCGACAATGCCCACCTTCAGCGTCTTTGCCGCATGTGATGTGGCGGGCATGAAACCCACCCCCAATAAAAACAGGAACCCAAGGACAATCAGGAAACTTTTTTTCATAACTACCTCCTTTTTCCATTTGGTTGATCTGAGACCTTTTGGTAAAATTTCTACCATTCAATGCATCTGCGCCTTCTCCCTGAGGTCGAAATGATATTTCATGGTCGACGTGTATTCGTATCTTTCCCTTTTAAAAAAGTCAAGGGATTTGGGAATTTTTTCATCTTTGCCAACCCCGGCCAGATCAAGCCAGAATATGAAGCGGGTTGACTCTTCCGCGCCGGTCAAAAGAAATCCCTTCCCGTTCCAGAAGCGCCCTCTTCAGCTTTATCCCGCCGCCGAAACCTCCCAGAGTTCCGTCCCCCCTTATCACCCGGTGACAGGGGAAAATGAGCGGAAAGGGGTTGCCCGCGAGGGCGTTGCCAACGGCCCGCGCCCCGCCGGGCACGCCGATGGCGGTTGCCAGCCCCCCGTAGGTCATGACGCGACCCCGGGGAATTTCCGCCGCCCTTGTCAGGACGCGTCTCGCAAGCCCCTTCACGATCCCCAAATCAAGAGCCGCGGTCTCAAAAACGACCTCTTTCCCACCCAAAAAGTCGGAAATCTGACGGCATATCCCGCCAAACATGTCAGGACTGAAAACCGCGCCGGGGAACTCCTTTTCGATGCCTTCCGACACTTTACCTTCCGGATTCGGCAGTACAATCCGGCAGGCCGGGAAGCGGCCCCGGTCTTGTCTTCCCACAACGGCTGTTTCACCGAATTCCGTATGCACCAGACTATAAAAATACGAGTTCATAAAAGATCTCCTTGTCTATTGTCCGCCGTTTCAACATCTTCCCGTTTACCGTCGAGAACGGCATGGATATGGCGGGCGGTATCCTCGCCGATCCCTTCGACACGCATCAAGTCATCAACCGACGCTTTTTTGATCCTTTTCAGGTCGCCGAAAAAGGTGAGCAGAGCTTTTTTGCGCGACGGACCAATACCGGGGATTTTATCAAGCAGCGATTGCAAATCTCCTTTTTGCCTCAGCTTTCTGTGATAGGTGATGGCAAAGCGGTGCGCCTCGTCGCGAATCCGCTGCAGCAGGAAAAAAGCGGAAGGCCAGCGGGCGAGATAAACAGGCTCCTTTCTTCCCGGCAGAAAGACACGATCCTCGCTTTTACCCGGCGTGTCCTTGCCGCGTGCGAACACCAAAGCACGGCCTCGCCCCTGATCATTTTCCCCGCCCGCTATCCCGCTTCCCGCAGACAAATCTTCGGAGGACGTCCCTGCTATTCTTTCATGCCGGAAGGACCCGGAAGGCGCTTCCTCGCGTTCCTTGGCCAGACCGATCAGCTCCACTCCCGTGATTTGCAGATCCTTCAGCACCGCAACGGCGACGCCGAGCTGCCCCTTCCCGCCATCGACGACGATCAGATCGGGCAGGCGCTCCTTTTTTTGATAACGGCGGCTGAGCACCTCGTACATCATCGCGAAGTCATCGGCGCCGGAAACCGTGCGGATCCGGAAACGACGGTAGTTTCCTTTGTCGGGAACGCCATCGGTAAAGGCAACCAGCGAACCCACGGCATATTGTCCGCTTATGTTTGAAATGTCGAAGCACTCAATATGCCTGGGTATTTTTGACAGTGATAACTTCTCGGAAAGGAGCCGCAACGCTTCTTCGGGATTATCGTCGGCCAGAAGTGCTGTTTTCAGGGCGCTGTCGGCATTCCTTTGTGCAATCCTGAGCAGGGCAAGCGCCTCTCCTCGCTGGGGGAAAACAACCGCCACCGATTTTCCCTTTTTTTCGGAAAGCCACTCGGCGAGCAACGCACCGTCTTCGAGCGCCACAGGCGCAACTATCTCATCGGAGATATCGACGGGGCCGTCGTAGTACTGCATGAGCAATGTGGAAACTATCTCGCCTGTCTCGGCCCGCAGGCGTATCAGCGGGAACGTCTTCCGACCGGTCATCCTTCCCTCGCGGACGAAGAGCAGAACAACCTGCGTAAGATTATCCTCCCGGCAGAGACCAAATACATCCCTGTTGCGATCTGCCATGGAAACCATCCGCTGTTTTTCGAGGGTTTCCCTGAGCGCCGCGATTCGGTCCCGTAAAATCGCCGCTTCCTCAAAACGAAGTCCCTCCGCGAGGTTGTTCATCCGGACACGCAGATCGCCCAACAGGGATTTCGCCCGACCTTCGAGAAAGGCAATGCCGTCCTTCACCAGACAATGGTACTCTTCACGGGCGATAAGGCTCAGGCAGGGAGCGCTGCACCGGCCGATCTCGTATTCGAGACAGGGGCGGCGGCGCATCTTCAGCTCCCGATCCCGGCAGCTCCTGAGAGGCAGAATCGACTGCAAAAAAAGGATCGTCTCCCGTGCGGCGCCGCCGGAGGGATAGGGACCAAAATAACGGGCGCCGTCTTTTTTGGAACGGCGCACCAGTTGGAAGCGGGGAAACTCTTCAGACGGGTCGATCCGTATATTGTAATAAGACTTGTCGTCGCGAAAATTGACGTTGTAGCGAGGGCGGTGCTCCTTGATTAAATTATTCTCAAGGATAAGAGCCTCTTTTTCCGTTTGGGTAAGGATGAATTCGATATCCCTGATCCGGGATACCAGAAACGGGATCATCGCCCGCGAGTCGGTCTGCGAGAAATAGGCCCGGATCCGCATTCGCAGGTCGCGGGCCTTCCCGACATATATCACCCCCCCCTTCTCATCCTTCATGAGATAGACTCCCGGAGAGCGGGGGGCATTTTTTACCTTTATCTCCAGATCGGCGGTTTCAGGCATATCGTTACGGGAGATGTCAGGCGCCCTTTTTTGCGCCCAGTTTTTTCTGCAGAAGGTCGCCCAGTGAGCCTAACCGGCCGGAGTCCTTGACCATATACTTTCGGAAATCATCCGGTTCTTCCTTTTTGTCATCGCCGCCGCTCTCAACAACCTCGTCGGCCGGAACAAGGGATATCCGCTTGGCCTCCCTGTCGATCTTCTCAACCCTCACCTCAAGGCGCTGTCCTTCTTTCAATACCTCGGAAGGGTGAGATATCCGCTTGCCGCGCCCTATCCGGGAGATATGAACGAGGCCGTCCACACCGGGCGACAGGGTTACGAATGCCCCGAACTTGGTAAGCCGCGCTACGGTGCCGGTCGTGGTCATTCCAATCGGGAATTCCACCTCCGCCCGTTCCCAGGGATCGGGAAGGATCGACTTGAGGCTGAGGGAAATCTTGTCGTTTTCCCAATCCATTTTCAAGATGACCGCCTCGATCTGCTGGCCAACGACCAGCTTTTCCGCTATGTCATCGACATGCCCCCAGGCAATCTCGGAGATGGGGAGCAGCGCCTGCACACCGCCGATATCGACAAAGGCCCCGTATTTCTGGAGCGAAACCACCGTTCCGCTGACCAGAGTCCCCTCGCGGAGCGACTCCTTCAGGAAGTCCTTGTTTTTTGCCCGCTCCTCTTCGAGAAGCGCCCGGCGGGAAACAATGATATTCCGGCCGTTTTCTGCATATTCGATGATCCGAAAATTCAGGCGCTGACCGACAAGATCGGCAGGCGTGTCAACGCGGAAAAGCCCCGTCTGGGAGAAGGGGCAAAAGGCCCGGACGTCGCCGGCGATATGGACTTCAAAGCCGCCCTTGACCTCTTTTTCAACCAGCCCCTCCACGGGCATGCCGCTTTTTGCCGCGTCCTCAAGAAAGGCCCGCCCCGCGTCGCCCTTTCCTATCTTTGTCGAGAAGAGCTTCTCATTATTCTTGGAGTAGAGAAAGTAGGCTCGGACGGTCTCCCCTTCCTTGATCGCGACATTCCCGCCGGCGTCAAGAAACTCCTTGATATCCAGATATCCCTCGTTTTTCCCGCCGATGTCGATAAAAACCCATTCCGGTGTTACCTTTACAACAACCGCCTCGACACGCTCCCCCGGCTCGAAGCGCCCCTGGATGGCGCCGCTTTCATTGAAAAGTTCGGCAAAACTCTTCTCTCCGCCCTCGTTTTCCCAATTAGTCTGTTCAGTCTCCGCCATTATCCTCTCCTCGCCCTCAAAAAGTTCCGGCATACTGCCCCGTTCGCAACATCCTTGTCAATGGTAAATTTCAAACATGTCAAGAGCAAATAGAAATGTCCGGTTTTGCCGGACCGGCTCTGATCTTCCCCTACAAACCGCATCTCAAGCTTATTTATTGTAGTCTTGATTCTGTGGGAATGCGTTTGTGTGGTAGAGTTCTCTTGGTAATGTGCAGGTGTGATCATAGTGAAAAAGATAAATGGCAGTGAACTTGTTACCACTGACTTACTATTCATCGGCCATAAAATAGCATTTTAAGAAAATACACGAAATCTTAAAAATACTTGTTTTTCATGAATTTTGATGCCGTGTGGCGCCTTGATACTTTATCATTTCATCATTTCATCATAGTGTTCTTTGTAGCCGCTTTCAGTAAAAACTAAACCAAGAGCCTCTTTGAAGTCGGCATAGTTAAACTCTTTAAAATCAAAAATATTTTGACCTATAGAATGAGATTCCCTGTTAATGTACCGGTAGAATGCTTGATATTTTATTTTCTGTAGCTCTGGCTTTTGAAATACATTATTTAAATCTTTTTTCTCGATAAAGCTGAAGAAATACTCAATGATATTCCGCATGCAGTTTGCAATTAGGGCCGGTGGTTGTTTATCATCTCTCACGATAATCCAATACGAATGATAATCATTCTGAATTTCCTCATATTTCATCTCTGAAATCTGACTGCCATTGTAGTTTTTAACCATTCTAAATAGTTTTTGGTTTTTCTTTCTTCTTTCATAATTTGCGTCAGTCAATTCATAGAAAAAATAAAGGCTATGAGTAAGAACAAATATCTGTTCATAATTCGTAGAATTAAAGAAGTCATTCTTAATTAGTAGCCCTACATTAAAGATGTAGATATGGGATAAGCTAGAAATCGGGTCGTCAATAACAATGATTTTATTATTTGAATGGCTTGATGCGGTTTTCTTTCCTTTACAGAGTTCTCGGAAATAAAGAAAACTGATAATCATTTTTTCGCCTTCACTGAGGGTCTGAAATGTATTATCACATTGTTCTGCTCTAACTATCTTGTATAATGTATCAGAATATTTCTTGATGCTGAAACCGTCTATACCTAGTTCATAAAGGCCATTGTTTATATTAGCAATAGCTTCATCAACATTAACAGTTTTTTTCTGCTGATCAACAACTACTGCATTTTGATCATTTATTTTTCCAGCAATATTAGTTATTTCATTATTTAGATCTTGTATCTTTTTCCCAATGACGGTTTTTTCATTTTGGTAAGCGGATATTGTCTGGTCATAATCCCAGCGCATAATGTCCCAAAATTGGTTCTTGATATCAGCAAGAGAAACGCTTTTATTTTCAATCTTATTGTTATGTTCTGTGATTACTCCGTTAACATTTTCAATAAATTGGTTAAATGCGCCGACTGTATTGGATGAATCCGTCAGAGATACCTTTTGACTCGCTGCTTTTAATTTATCTATTATCTTATTTTTGTTACTTCTTAAACATTGAATGACAGCATTATATAGACTTTCAAATTCAGTTTTTTTCTCCATTATAAAAGGGTTCGACTCATAGTCTTCTTTATTTTGTATTGAATTTATACTCGTCTCATAATCCGAAAGAAGTTCTTTGATTTCGTTGATGTCATTTTCATAAGTCTTATCAAAGTAATTTTGGATATTTTCAACTAGCTTTTTAGTGATAGTCAGTTCCTGACAAAAAGGACAAGGTTCTCCTTCTTCACTAATATCATTCGGGAGATAGGCTAATCCATTTTTAACCCAATCACAGTTTCCAAGTTTTATTATAAGCCCTGCAACAGCACTGCTTTCATCCCCGATGATTGCTCTTTGAAAGAGTTGGTTTGATTCTGCCTGTTGCGCGGTGAAATTAATAATAGGTAATAAACTGTGCTTTTGCGCTGCATTTCCTTGAAGTGCTTCTACTTCCCTTTTAAGCTGGTCAGTCGTTTTATCAGGTTTTTGCCGGAGTTTAGTGAGTCCAGATAGATAATTGAATAGAGATTCCTTTCTACCCATTAAACCGGCAAGGCAATACTCCAAAACACGATCACCTCCGGTAAATGTGGTTTTAATCTCCCATGCTTTGTTCTCTGCGTTCAGCTTTTTCTGGACTAATTCATTGTTGTGGGTATTTATAGCATCTGACTTACCTTTCTTATCTGTCTCAAGTTTAGTTATCTCTTGATCTGCACTTCTGATTTTTTCTTCGGCTTCTTTATTTTCTTTTGAAAGGGTAAAAATGCCTTTGAGATTGTCAGGTTCATAGAAATTATCTCTTATAAACCGTTGATTATAAACAACGATTTCTTCATTACTGAGACCATCAACAGAGCAATTGGAAAAAGTCAAGTTAGACATATCATACAAAAAATCTGAGAGAGTGCTTTTCCCTGTGCCATTAAGACCATAGATGAGATTGATTCTTTTATCTGTTGCTAAAGTTGCAAGGCCTTTAAAGCATGCAACCTTATTGAGATCTATTTTTGTTATCACAGTATGTCCTTTGTATTTCTATTACACATAATGTTAGCCGGTGTTAAGTAATTAGCTTACCGAAGGTCGCTCACGGATTCCATGTGTGTAGTTGTATTCGTCACGATCCAAGAACTTCTCCCGTGGATACGGAGCGCGCCCGAGTTTTGTGCATTAAAAATAAGCTTAATGAGACTATTACATTTGCACCATAGATATTATTGATCATTTTTATACCTTTTCGAGATATTTGTTAATGAAGGATACAATTAATGACGAAGAGAATATAAGGCCTAAGCCAGCATCGGCAAGAATTAGTATCTTTTGCGTAATTAACATGCTTGGATCTATTCCTATGGAAAAATCTGGAGTACCAAGTGTTAAAAAAGTAATACCCGATATATATACCGAATTAACAATATCATAACCAAATTGACTCAATACGCTTACCGATAACATGTCCTTCAACGGGACTATATTATATTGATAGTTATTGATAATATGAAATAATATTCCGAATAGTAAAACAGTATAAACAGAAGATAAAATAATCCTTGATGGTTTATAAAAATATCCTAAGAGCCATAGCGTTGCGTAAACAAATGGATTGTAAGTCTTAGACTCATAATAATTATATTGCAATTCTGCCTTGACGGAATTGTTTATTGAGTCATGTCTGCTTTTAATCAATAGCTTGACAAATAGTTGATAATATTTTATTGAACTTTCCTCAAGTTCTTTTATTATATTCTTGCTGTTCAAGATATTTTTTTTAATTCCGTCAATATATATTTCACTGCTAATGCCTTCAGGAGTCTTTTTACTCTGCAATAATTTGCGGGATGTTCTAATCATTTGACGTGCTTCTTGAACGCCTTTTTCGTATACAAAATGCTTAGAGTTGATATAATGCACGGCCTTGTGATAACCGCTAAATGAATTTAAATCTATACTAACGTCATTGAACGATGCAGATTGATTTCTCATCAATATCTTAAGAAAACAATCATGAATGCGGAGGTGATTGACTTTGGTTCCATCGCAGGAAGTGGTTATTATCTCAGATAGATATATATCTATCTCGTCAACATTACAATCTGTAATATTTAGATAATTTATGATGCATTTATCGATGCCAATTTTTTCATAATCTGCAATCCTATTTACATTTAGGTTCTCCTTAACAATTGATTTATAAATATATATTTCTATATCTACTAAATCTTCCATGGATGGATTGATGATTAAAGAGGCATTGAAAATACATCCCGTTATCGATATACGAGTAGATTTAGCTACGTCTATGCGTACGTCTGAATCAAATACTTCATTTTTTAACTCATAATTTGCACTGTCACAGCTTATTCTCAGGCAATCTTGATCATAATATTCCTTTTCCTTATCAATGAGTTTATGCGGTCCTACATTATCAAAATCATTTTTGCGAAAGATTTTCTCCGGAAATTTGAAGTTTTCTAAACAATATTTTAAAGTTAAAGTATTCATAATGATAATCTAACGAGATATATGATGGACCACTTCATAATCAGTACAGTAACCGCATTTAAGAAAATATGCATTTTCTTAAAAATACCTATTTCCCATAGACTTAGACTTTTGTGCATTACATCTACATACAAACGACTTTGACAACATTTGTATTTGTGCCTTTTTCATAGAAAGAGAGTAACTAAAATAATAACTCTTTAAAATACCAGCCTATTAACAAACGCCTACGCTATTCGGAGTCGGGCTAATTAAAGTGTTCGCTGCGGTATTTCAATTCCACTCAGACCATTGGCGACCGTTTAGATATTTTGCCAAATCTTCAGCATTACCTGCTTTAGCTAATGAAATATCAAAATATTGTTTGCTTCCCAACATTCCGCCGGGGCTATCTTTCTTGAAATCTGTATCATTTAAGTTCCCCAATAAAAAAACTCGCGTTGGATACTCGCCCGGTCTTAAATTTGAAGCTTTATCTTGTGCATCTTTAAGAAGTTGTGCTGTTCTTTCCGAGATATTTTTCCATAATAATTTTGCTTCGCTTTCTGATTCAACATCTACAACAGCCCTTATTAATGCTATTTTTTCTACCGTTTTTTGACGATACATTCCGAAATACTTACATCTGCCATGGGAATAAGCACCGCCTTCTGCTGGGCACATATAAACATTTCCGTCAAGAACATCCTCTGGCAATCCAGCACAATTGATAACATCAAGCCAATTCTGCCATGATGAGAGAAGGCCTTCTTCATCTAAATATGCCCTAAACTCCTTAACGGCATCTGATATATTCTTTGAAAGACTTGGAAGGTCAACAGCATTTATAAAGTCCTCAAAACTTACGGGAGAAAAAAAGATCTTGTTTTTAAACTTGTCTTCGCAGAGCTTTTTCAAATCAATAAAACGATCTTCAATATCCCGCTCAAAATGTCCCAACGCAAGAAGAATATTTATGCCCGGCGCCTCATCATTTAGTGCTGTCAAATGACTTTCAAGTTGTGAATTATAAAACCAGTCAAAATTCTTTGTCTCAATAAAAATAGTGAATGATCGCTGACTTATTAATCCGTCAGGTATGCTACTTGTCTTCTTTTCTTGTTGCCGAAATTTTACGCCGATAACCTCAGCCATGTCATACCCGACAAGGCCGCTCAGTATCTCCGCAAGAAATTTTGGATTTTCTTCATAAATAATCTTTAGTATCAGGAGGCAGTAATTTGTTGTTCTGTTTTCCTTCTGCGAGTAACCAGAGAACAGGCTTATTGATCTTCCCACTTTATTCTCCAATCATATTTATTATTGCAGTGAAACGCCCGGCATTGTTTCCAAATAAAATAGCCGTTTGCCTTTATTGACTCTTCATTGCAGCAATATACCACTCTCTATATTTCTGGAGATACTTGTCTCTTACTTCTTCTACAACTAGATTGTAATCTTTACTCCCAAAATATTCCATTTTTTCAATAATGTGTTTCTGTAACTTTCCTAATTGCCCTTTGCTGCCTGATCATTGACTTTCACAAATTAAAAACCGTTACTCTTTGTTACGCATTAGGAATTCGTCAAAAGGATTAGAGAACAAAATTACCCATTACGAATTGGTGGACATCTCTCACGAATTTCACTTGCTCTTTTGTCGCGGGCCATTTTTCAACGTGATGGGTAATGTTCCTAATCACACTCAGCTCCGCTACCCATTTTAGCTTTTTTTCCTTCCCGCCGTCTTTTGATATTGAAAAGATTTTTTCAAATAATCCCCAGTTTTCATGAGCAATGCTTTGATAATCAATGATGGTCAAATATTGCTCTTTATTTTTTATACCTTTTTCTTTTTCATGTCTGTCGCTGCAGCTCGTGCGAACTTTTTCGGGAATGCCTTCATACCACCAATTTTTCCCGTACTGCTCTGTCAATTTACTGGTAACGTATTTGAACATCGTGATTTGAATTTGATCAATCAATTCTTGAGCTTCTTGCGTTCCAATTTCATCAATCATCTCTAAGTACTCCTGCAATTTAAGTGGGCAGAAAGCTTTAACATCTTGATGAATAAACGACATCAATTCGATGGCATTTTGACTGACACCGGCCAGCGCTTGCCTGGATCGAAATCGCTGGATTGTTTCTGGTGAACAACTGCCGAAATGCTTGATGATAATATCCGTGTACTGGTTCAAATATTCGTTTATCGTTTCGGCTGATAAATCATCAAGATCATTCTTGATATCGTCTTGAATATAGATCAAGACTTCTTTGAGTACCCGCAGAAGACATCTTATCCCATTGTTGGTGGACAGGAAGCCACCCGGCTGGTCACCCAACATCCAATGATCTGACAATGAATTCCTCAAGAGGTTGAAAAAGTGGATGAGGATTTCTGTTGCCTTATCTAACGTGGTGCTGAGGTTTTCATCACAGGACGCATACAGCACTCCGGGCTTAAAAACGGTTTTGTGATCGCCAAAAAATTTATTCTCTTTTAATCCGTCCACAAAAGACGTGAGGGTCAAGCAGCGATAATATGTCTTTTGGGTATTGGAAACGGTAATCCGCTCGTAAAAAGGTGATTTGGACGTGGTGTTAAGTTTCATGACGGTGCGGGAACACAGGGCGTCCAGCTTTTCCGTAAAATCCTTGGAATCCCATTTGAGTCCGGCATAGATCTCATTCAAGAGGCTCCGCTTGACGCGGACTTGCTCACAATTTATATCCACAAATAATTTGGCTTCATCGGATTGCGGCAAGTTTTCATAGGCTAAGACAGGAAAGGTGGTTTTGTCGGCCTTCCCCTTTTCACTGCGCTTGGAATACACATAACCGTATAATCGATGCTGGCCGTCAATTACCCAGGATGAAGCATAATGATTCGGTAAGTAGAGGGTGCCGTAAGAGGAATCACCGATTTCCTGGATTTTATCAAAGCGTAATTTTTTATTTGTCTTGATGTTGATGACGATATTGGTGGGAAACTGACCGCCTGCGTCCACATATTTGGCTATTTTTTCCAGGCGTTTTGGCTCAAGCATGCGCTGGTAGGTATCGAAGTCTTCAATGTTCCGACTTTGCTTGTGGCTGATAAAAGATATTTTCAACAAATCTAAAGGTTTAATGAGGAAATTATAGAAGGTTAAGCCGCCCATCTTACCTTTGGTCGCCGGGACTTGCAGGTCAAGCGCATGAATTTTTTCTTGGGAAAAGACGTGGGCTAATAATTGATATTTGGCCGCCGTCTTGATGTGCTTGGTTATTTTCTTGTAATAATCCAGCTCTTCTTCTTTCAGAACGATAATATTGTTGACCTCGGCCTTGGTCAGATCGGCCTTGCGCCATTCAATATTGCGCGTCGCAATTATCCAGCGGATCTTCAACTTGGCTTCAGGATGATAATGTTTGTTAATCGAGGTAAAGGCTTCATTGCTAATGCTGATTATTTTTTCCAATAAATCATTGAGGTTCTTTTCTTTCCGTTCTTCACAGCAAGTGCATTCAACCATCAAGGCCGTTTCATCGTCTTTGGCAAAAACGTCAACTTGCCTTGCCGGAGTTTCTCCGTCTATGTAGATCTTAAAATTGCGATCCTTGCTGTATTCAGCAAACCCCATTTGAAAAAGCAATGACCAGACTTCATCTTCCAGGGCGATATCGCCGCGTTTGTGTCTTCTGAGTTTTACGGAGTTCTTGTATTTCTTGGGGAGGATGGTCCAGCCTTCTTTGGTTTCAATTTCCGCTTTTTCTTTGGCCAGCTCTAGGGTTTTGCCTTTAACCGATTTTTCTACATATGTTTTTGATCTTTGCCGATAGATTTTTAATAATTCAGTTTGGTCGCAGACGAGATAGGCAAGATATTCAGGCATGGCAGCAACTCCTATAATAAGGGAACGTGAACCGATGCTTATTCCTGAGCGAGCGTATTGATACTTAAGCTTGGGAGATATTTACCAGAATATCTTATTGAATTCAAGCAGTAAAATATCTATTGGTCGCGTTGTTGCAAGCAGGACCGGACTTTGGCGAGATTCGGACAATCTTGACACACACCTTGGAGAGTAGCCAACACGTCAGCTGGCTGTAACAGGGCGGCACTATTTTTTGTGGGGATGGTCGGCAAAGAAGTATGGTGAGCGGGAGTTTCCGGATTCGCGTCTGGCACTTTAACAGGAGCGGACTGATTGGAGGCTAGGCGGGAGCGAGAACGGATTTCCTTGGAAATGGGGAGACCGATTTCTTTCTCAATCGCATTGTAAAAAACACCCTTATCTGTGTTATCGACAAAATCATCCCGGCGGCTGTTGGGGATCAATAGCGGGGACTCAACGTTAATTTCGCCAATGACGTAGCCATTGAAACGCGGTTCTCGGTAGCAGAGATCCAAGAGATGGGCATCGCCGATTTGGATGTTGCCGACGCGGACCCTGATCCCGGATAAATCATCGCCACGGGTAATGGCCCCCAAGAGTGTTCTCCGACGTCCGTACCACCCATAGGCCATGGGTTGATCTTTGCCTTTCCCGATCTGGAAAAAATTGATTCCGTCAATCTGGTCCGCACTCCCTTTGGTGATCTTCACGCTGTCGCGGTAGGGTTTATAGACCTGTTCGCCGTTGAGAAAAATATTATAGCGGCAATAATTCGACAGTGAATTGGATAAATATTCGTTAATTTCCGCAGCAAAAGAAAAAGTGGAAGGATCAAAAGGCACGGGGGCGATTTGGCGTAAATATCGCTGGACTCTATCTAAGTCAAACAATTGATTGCGAAAACTGGTGACACCGGAAAGGATGACCTCAAAATAGCTATCTTTGGGATTTTGACATTTCTCTTGCCGAAAACTGGTCACGCGGCCAAACACTTCTTCCAGCGTGAGAGCATCTTTGCGTTGTTCGGCTAAAAGCCGCCGGAGGCTTTGGCAGTCCCATGTTTGAATAGACTCGACGGTTTCATTTTTGGCTTTAGTCCGAAATATGGCACTATCGCTAAAGGCGATTCCGCCTAAGCGCCCAATCCCGCGGAAGCCTCTCATTTTGCCGAAAGTTTTACTGCTGCTGCCGACTGAGCTAAGCACTTCTTCGGCCGAGGCACTGGGGAGTCCCATGGCATTGTCGCGGATCGTTATTTTCCGCGTACCCGGTTCAAGCTGAATTGTAACGGCAAAAGGTTTGCTCTTGGGGTCCAGAGACATATCAATTGAATCCACGGCATTTTGAATATATTCGCGGTAGATAATCAGCGGGTCGTTGTACATTCCAGAGGTGAAGCTATCCAGCAGATACATTCCCGCTTTAAAAGAACTACCTTTCGCGCGTGCTTGCTTGCTCATCTAGGTCAGACCTTTCTTAATCGTCCCAAAGCGCCAATTGTTTATTGTCTTCTGGTTCCGTGAGATAATAGTCCAGGATATGCTTAAGCTGCCCATTCTGGTTTTGCTTGATGGCAATCAGCAAGCTCTTTTTGGTCCTGTTCTCACAGAGGATAGAAAGCAACTCCATTTTCTCTGTGCTGGTCAAATTATCAAATTTAAAGGCCCAGTCGCGTTCTTCCGGACCGGGGACTCTGCCCCGACTCATTAATATCCGTTCAGGCATATGCAGGATGCGGAGAAATGCTTCTTCGCTTTCTCCGAAGGCCCGATAGAAAAAATCTTCGCCGGTCATCACAATACCCTTGGTCACGTTCAAGATCCGCTGGACGCCCCGAATAAACTGCCAATTCCAGTAAGGCTCATGGACATATGATCTATCCTTGGCATTGAGGGGAACATATTTCATCGGGAAAGAATAAATTTGCAGTCCGAATTCACGGTTAAATTCTATATTCAATTTGAGACGTTGCCACAAATCTTCGGGAGTGTCGTCATAGTTATACAGGATATAGTTGGAGAGATTATGGATGCCATGTTTGGCAGCTAAGCGAATTTTTTCTGAGTATATCCGGGTGTACTTTATGTGATCAAAGGCAATCCGAAGAGGGTTAATCCCGATTTTGGCCAAGAGCTTGAAGTGCCATTCTTTCAGAAGCCGAGCATCGGTGCCTTGGTTAAAATCCACATAGCGCAGCCGGTTATTCATCTTGGCTCCGCGCTCAAATCCCAAATCCATTATATCTTTAATAATTTCCCTAAAATGCTTTGAGTAGATGATATTGTTATCAAAAAGGACGAGGTTTTGTTTTGGCCCATGGGCATCATCAATTTTCTGCACCCAAGGTTTAATGCCTTGGTAATCTCGAAAGGCCGGTTCAATTTTATGCACACCACAAAATTTACATTTGTTGACACACCCTCTGGTGAGATAGCCAAAATAGCTATCCAGCAAGGTGTATTGGTATTTGATTTTATCAAAGAGGCTATAGTCAGGAATCATGTCATCAATGACGTGGTCATTGTCACTGTCTAACATTTGAGGTTTATCAAGCAGCCCAGCCATTGGACTGATGCCGGTTTCTTTCCAGAGTTCATCAGGCATCAGACTGGCCATAATACCGCCAACAAAAAGGCGGGACGAATCCCCATGCAGCATACTCTTGTAATAGAGAATGTCTTCAAGGGTTGTTTTCCAGTGATAGGTAAAAAGGGTGGTAATATAGATTCTATCCCAATAGTCGAAGGGAATTTCTTTATCGGTTCCTTTCACAAAACGCACCGTGTCTCCCAATGTTTTGTGATAAGTGGAAAGCTTCATCAGTCCCAAGGGTGGGAACTTGGTAGGATAGCGGGGTTCAACCAACAGAATATTTCTTGATGCCATATACCGACCATTCTTAAATTTTGTGGCCGGTACATATCACAGCCTACGGCGAAAGTCTATCTTTATTTGATTGGTGTTCCCGTCAGGATAGTCGGGAGAATCTTAATTCTTGGAAAATGAAGACTTGCAGACTCCAATGACTCTACAAAACGATACATGATCCTAGAATAATTAGAATATATCAATTTTGTAGTGATAAAGACAGAAGTTGCACAACGGGACATTTTGAAAGGACCGTGGTTCACGACATCTTTTGCCAAAAACGCTTATCTGCCCTCATCCTGCTTTTCTTTGAATAAGTAACAGTCCTGCCAGATTAAGACCGCTTTTATTTGTTTAAAGCCTTTTTAAAGTACAATTTTAAGACGTTGATATCTCTAAATATACAGTATTTTTAAGAGTTCATATATAATGGAAACAATTTATTTTTATCTCAATCACAAGATAAATTTTCTTTTTATTCCGGGAGATGATCACCGATACCGCTCCCCATATTTTGCGGTCAAACTCATCTTGACACACAACGTCCTTCTCCATATACTTTCACCGTGAAAAACGATGCCTTATCAATTTAATTATCGAACCAAAGGAGGAAGCGATGATTGACGATAACCATGTATTCACCGCCAGCCGGTTGAGTTCAGGCAACCTGCTTTTCCCAGTACGTATTGAAATAAATCAAAACCGGGTTTCACGGATTAAGCCACGACTCTTCGGTTCCAACGAAGAGAGCATTGCGATCTCCAAAGTGGCTTCGGTCAATATCCAAACGGGTTTAATATGGTCCGAAATCAGGATTGATTCAGCGGGAGGAAGCAACCCCATCGTGAGCCATGGGCATCTCAAAAGCGATGCACGAGCTATTCGTGATCTAATCGAAAAACTTCAGCAAGCCCCACGATCCTCTTAAGGGCCTGCTGCCTCTCACGGAATCCCCCACCGGCCTTCATCTTCAGTGTCCCGAAGATTGTCCTTCGGTATCTTCTCTATCGTGGAAATATGAAACCCCCTAAGAACTGCTTATAAATGGTATTCCTCACCGCAATTCCAAATCGGCTACACTACTATTAGATGCAATGCGCTTTCTAACATATTGATAATATACGCTATTTTTACGATTTCATACATTTTCTTAAAACATGTTTAAAAGACTTAAATTTGTACCTGTGTGGCGGAATAAATTTTCAGAACCTGCGCGGTTTGAAACCGTATTCAATGAACAGAGATAATGTTTTAAACTGGCGACTTGTATTTGTTGTCGTGGATCTCTCTGTTGACGAAAAACAATCTATCAGGAGGCTATTGAGGCATCTCCCATGACAACATCTTGCTATTTATCGGGGTCAACATACTCTCAAAGAAAAGATCAGATCGTATTTTCTATTGACTTATCCGTCAAGATAGTCATTTTTATATATCAGATTTTTTATCAGGAAATAATCCAAGAATTGTTTGCTGGGGGATCATCAGGGAAAAGGGATTGTCCTTCAACGGGATAAATCCGAATTTTTCGTAGAAAGCTGCAACATTCTGATTCTTCGCATCTACGAACAATCCCACAACACCTGCGGTGTTTCTGATGGCAGCAGCCACCCGGCGCATGGCATCGACCAGGAGAAGTCGGCCATAATTCTTACCTTGGCAGCTCTTGTCAATGGCCAGCCTCGCAAGCTTGACTGCGGGCAGATGTGACTTTGGAAGTTTTTTCCCATATTTTGCCGGTACTTCCGACAAATCCACCTCCAAAAAAGAGAGCGTAAAAAATCCCAGAATTCTGTGAGACTCTGCCAAGTCTACCAGTACATAAGTGTTGGCGATCCCCTTTTTCAAGTGCTGGCTTGCCGTCCTTTGTAAATACTCGTTGAGGACCAGTTCTCCACAGTCGAAGTTATCGCGGTCATGGTGGTCGGTGTCCAGCAGGCAAATGATTAAATCCATGTTCATCTCAATCTTGGGATTCTACAAGTCGTTTGTGGGCGCGTACAGCCTCCTGCAATCTTTTGTTCGGCGCCGGCGGGTTGGTCAATGCATCAATGAAAATCCGGGCATCCCGTGACGAGAGTTTAACCATTTCCATGTTGTACAAGACTTCATTTGCCCGCTCCACCGAGGCTTGAACGACAAACTGGCTGATCGTCGCTCCATAAACCGCCGCTGCACGTTCTATGATTGCCCGTGTGGAGTGAGGTACCCTGGCCGTGATCCGATCATCGGCCGGCCCATTATTTTTTGCCTGCGCGGTTCCCATAATCATTTCCTCCTTATGAGTAGCTTTAAAAGTTACTCCCCGATAAACCGCCCCGTGGGGCGTGAGTCGCTTATTAAAAGCAATGTATCATAGTGGTGCCAAAGTGGCAACAATAATTTACTGAATAATCATGTTCTCGTGTCTTGTGGCGTAAAAGACAAATCCCAAGCGTTGCTACCTTTCAACCTGAATTCAGCGATCCAGTCCGATCAGACGCCCTGAGGCCTTGTATTTGCAACCGATATAGTGCGTTTATAAAAAAGTGATCAAGGCCGGAAAAGCAACGATAGGATGGAAAAGCACGAAGAATCATCCTTTTGAGTAGTAAGAATACGATCGATGAACTCGTCGTCGACCTCAAAAGTTCAAACGGTTCATAGTCCGTACTTCTTCATTTTTTTATAGAGCTGCGTCCGGTGGATGCCGAGCGAGGCGGCAGCGGCAGTCTTGTTGCCTCCGGCGGATTTCAAGGCCCGGATAATGGCATCCTTGCCAGCGGCATCAATAGCCGTATCGAGGGAAGTGCCGCCGGACCCTTGGGAAACTCTCCCGCCCCCGCGCATGGACAAAGGAAGATCATACGGCATAATGATCTCCTGCTCCAACTGGCAGCTCACACGGCTAAGAACGTTGATCAACTCACGGACATTGCCCGGCCAGTCGTAATCGAGAAAGAGCGCCTCCGCGTCCGGATTGATCTTCGTCTCCCGGAAGGGAAGCTCCTCGGCCATGCGCTGGAGAAGGTTTCTCGCTATGGTGATGATGTCATCCCTACGTTCCCGGAGCGGCGGAATGTTCAGGCGTATGACATTCAAACGGTAAAAAAGATCTTTCCGAAACCTCCCACCGCTCACCATCTCCTCAAGGGGCTGATTGCTGGCGGCAATGAGTCGAAAATCCAGTTTTATCGGCGTTGCCCCGCCGATCCGTTCCAGTTCTTTTTCTTCCAGCACCCGCAGAATCTTCGGCTGCATTTCGAGGGGCAGATCGCCGATCTCGTCGAGGAAAACGGTTCCTTTCCGGCCCAGCTCAAGCTTGCCGTGTTTCCCCGTAGAGCTGGCGCCGGTGAAGGCCCCTTTTTCGTATCCGAAGAGTTCCGACTCGAACAGCTCCTTGGGTATCGAAGCGCAATTTATCCGGATAAAGGGATGGAGCCTCCGGGAACTCGCATTGTGAATCGCCTGCGCGAACATCTCCTTTCCCGTGCCGGACTCGCCGGTAAGAAGAACAGGGAAGCTCGTCTCGGCGGCCCGCAGCGCCTCTTTCTTCAGACCGGTGATCACCGGGTTCGTTCCCAGGATGCTGTCAAAGGTGTAACGCTCCGCCCGAAGACTGAGCAACTCCTCTTCGTACAGTTTCAACTTTGATTGCAGCAGGTCCAGTTCCCTGGCAAGCTTGCCGACATCGCTTACATGCTTGAACATTACCTGGCCAAAGGTTGCGACAACCTTGCCGTTCTCTTTGATCGGGATGCGCTGCACAACCATGGTCTGTCCGTTGATCGAATGCGGCTCGTTTATCTCCGCTATCCCCGTTTTGGCCACGATATGCATCCGGGTATTCTCGATAACCGCGGTTATATGTCTGCCGATCTGGAGGGCCGGATCAACCCCCAGAAACTGTCCATATGGCTTGTTGAAATAAATGATGTAGCCATCGGCATCGGTAACAACGATACCGTTGTAAATATTGTCCATTATCAGTTCCAGGAACCTGATTCGCTCCAGAGGGGAGCGCTCGTCTTGTCTTGACGCGACCGGTTCTTCGGAAACATTAAGCTGCGCTTTGTGAACATTAAGCTGCGCTTTCATTGCTGAGGCCTTTCTTTTTCCAGAAATCAGAATGTGTATTACGGTAATGCTGCGGGAAAATGTAGCCAACAAACTACGCTTTGAACTGTATACCATGTAGCCAAATGGAAACAAGCAAAAAAATATATGTCCGCAATCAGTCGGAAAGTTCCTCCCATCGCCGGCTGTTTAGCCGCGAGGATGGCGAACCGAAGCAAGCTTTCTTGCGGCGCGGGGCGACACCGGAATCGGCTCGAATGCGCTTGTAGGAGGGCTTAGATGGATTGAACCAGAACTTACATCCTGCCGCGATCATGAGAGCCGCCCCTACATTATGGGGTCAATATTTCCTTGACATACAAGACCGCATTTCCTATATGCTTCTCCACCCACCTCTATAAAGGTAGCTATTAGCCGGCAAGGATTGGATCCCTTTCTACTTTGGCAGCGATCGTTACCACCCACGAGGGGGATTCAAAAACTAAGACCGCTGGGTCGAATATGCCCGCATCAACAGGCAGATTGCTTTATCAAAATGAACTTACTGTCCCTCGACCAAACCCTCGTCTCGGATGGGCAAGCGATTGTCCATCCGTCCCTTGCTTTTTCAAATGCCATGGACCATTTATCTGCAGGCCATATTATGCTTGAACAGGCTTATCTGGCGCCTTCTTTCCGAACTGCCCTCTCTTCATTTGAGCAATCACTGACCGGAAATTTTGGGGCAAGGCGGAAGGATGGTTTTATCGCCGCACGCATCTGCCTCAAGATCCTGGCGTATAAAATGGGTTTGGTGAGCTCGGATCAGGAAGCAGGCGCTCTTGAGACGGTCAATCGAAAGGATCGCCGCCCCCTGCTGCCGGGTGCGGAGGGCCGCTATTATGCGTCTGTCTCCCATGACAGGCGCTTTACATTAGCCGTTGCCGACAAGTGCCCCATCGGCGTGGACATCGAGACCGTTTCGTCCAAATTGGCCAAAGGGGGACATATCTTTATGAACAGCGAGGAATTGGCTATTATCGGATCGGGCCGAATGAATATGACACAAGCGGCTACCATGATCTGGACGGCCAAGGAGGCGGTGGCCAAAGTGCTGAATCTGCACCTTTTCGATGCCTGGCGGCTGGTGCGTCTCGTGAAGTTAGGTCTGAGTGAGAGCGTCTTCGTCTATGGCAATGGCGAACTTACTGTGTCACACCTTTTTGAACGGGAGAGGATTGTCAGCGTTATCCGTGTGGCAACAGCCTCGAGAACAACTTTACCATCATCAAGAGACTAATCGACGAATTCCATCTCTATCAACATCAACTCGATAGTGTAATTGGACGGACCGAATGCCTTCAGGCTTATCCGGGCAGGCATTCCCCGGTCAAAAGGCGGCCAAGCCAGGGATTCTTTTGCCACCCGCCTGTCCCTGCCGTAGAGTCGCATCCGGACGGCCCCATCGGGCATCAAAGCCGTCTCGAAAACGGCATCCGCTTCCGCCGCCGCCCAGCGGCATGCCGATAAACCTTGCCCGTCCACACCGTGCTCGACAGGCCCACCAGCAGGTTTGAGCAGGACAAACGAGACATCCGCCATCAGCCCTTTGGCAAAGGCCGGATTGTTCAAGGGAGGAAAGGCGCTGATGATTTTAATATCCCCATTTTCATATTCAGCCTCGAACAAAACCATGCCTTCGGCGCTCATCAAAACGGCATGCAGGGCGTTTTTCTGTGGTTCGACCTTAGCCGCGCCGATGAACACGCCTTTGCCGATAAGAGCGCTCTTCATGTCGATCTGCTGAACAACCCGGAAGGCTTTTGGTGGAAATATGCCGGGACAGGCCACTCCGCTTTCGGGGATGAGCGGCTTATAGGGAGGGATGGTGGCACATGCCGTCAACGCAAGGACAAGGAAGGCAACGTTAAAAAGGCGACAGGCAAAGGAATTCATGGCTTTTCAAACAGGCTGTCGGGGAGATCGACATTTAATTTTTCATTTTTAAAGGTTATCTTTGAGCGGTTGCCCTGGCCTTCCATAATCTCGACTTGCTCCACCATGCCCGTCGTCTTGGACAATTTCAAAACAATCCGGGAGATAAAGTTTTTCATATCTTCTTTAGGGGTCAGGATGACGGAAGGCGGCACCCCCGGCTTATAGACAGGGGTAAAAGCGGGATTTTCCTGAAAATGCCCCGTGAACCAGTTATTGATTTCATCCATGACAATGCCGCGGGTGTCGCTTTTTGTCTTGTCTATCACCCATTTTTTCTCCGACAGGATATAGACCATGGCGCCGCGTTTATTCATCAAAGTGAGCGTTTTTACGGGCGAAAGGTATTCCCAGCGGATAGAATAAGGGGCTTTAAAATAAAACCGCCCTTCGGAAACAATGGGTTTCGCAAGTATCTTCAGGTGTTTTTCCTGAATAAAATCGGCGCTTATGCTTTTAATGTTTTGTGCGGATTTACTCAGAGCTTCAAAATCATCGGTCGCCCACACTGGTCCGACAAAAAAGATGCCCAAGACGGCAAGCCACAAAACACCTGTCTTTATATGGTTCATAGTGATACTCTCTTACAGCATCCCACCATTGACGGATACGACCTGACCCGTGACATAAGAGGCGGCATCGGAACAGAGGAAGGCAATGACCGTGGCGACCTCTTCGGGCCGGCCCATCCTTCCCATGGGAATGAGCTGTTTGATGTGCTCCCAGGGCACGGCTTTGGTCATTTCCGTTTCTATGAGGCCCGGCGCGACGACATTTACCCGTACGCCGGCACGAGCTGTTTCGCTGGCCAATGCGCGGCTGGCGCCGATAAGCCCGGCCTTGGCCGCGGCATAGTTAGTTTGCCCACGGTTTCCAACGAGGGCGGAAAGAGAGGATATGGAGACGATCGCGCCGCGCTTTTTGGCCAACATTGGTTTCAGCAAAGGCTTGGTCACGTTATAGAAACCGCTTAAGGTCGTGTCTATGACCTGATGCCAATCCTCCGGGGGCATAAGGCCGAAGAGTCCGTCCGCCGCAACACCGGCATTGTTTATCAGCGTCTCTATGAACCCGATGCGATCTGAGAGCGCCTCCAGGGATGATAAAACGCCGTCCCGATCGGTTACATCAAAAGGACATAATTCGCCCGTGCCGCCCGCCTCTCTGATCAAGGACAGTGTTTCCTGCGCCGCTGATTCATTGGTGTGGTAATTGATGCAGACGTAATAGCCGACTTTAGCCAATTCCACGCAAATAGACCTGCCGATGCCGCGTCCACCGCCCGTAATCAGGGCATTCTTTTGTTCATCCATCGGCTTTAACCCCCCTTTGGCCGCTTATGATTGCTTCCCATAATTCCTCTTCCGGCTCCCAGCCCTGAACCATGGCTTCGCAAAGTATTTCCGCACCGTGTTTCACATTACCCTTTAATATCGCATAATTGCCGATAGCGGAAACGATCGTGACATCTGCCGTAAGCTCCCAGTGGAGGGGAATGATTTCCCCGTGGAAACGGGAGCTTTTGATCCCTACAAGAAAACAGATTTGCGGTTCCCTCAAACTGTTTTTTCTCCGGTGGTAAAGCGCTGCAGCGGACTGGGCGATGATTTCCACGGCAAGAATCATTTCCGCGCCCCTGCCTGAGCAAAGAGGCCAGGTTTCCTTAACGACCGAAACGGTCCGGATATGGTTTTCATCAATCTCAAGAACGCCATCGACAAGCCGCATAGGCGAACGGTGGGGCAGAAGGGTTTCGATGGCCGGCAGGCCTCTTGCGTCCATATCAATTCTGCCCTTCCCCGTCCGGCTTTAATGACCTCCGCAGCGGCTTGCCAATGGGGTTGCGGGGGATCTGTTTCACGAAATGAACATTCCGGGGAACTTTAAAATCAGGCAGGTTCTCCCGGCAGAAGGCAAGGATGTCTTCCCTATAGTTTTTTTGCTCATCTACCAGGACGATGTAAGCCGTTACGGCCTGCCCCCGGATGCGGTCCGGCACACCGACAACGGCAGTCTCCTTGACCGCCGGGTGGTTGACGAGCACGTCCTCGATGCTGCTGGGATAGACGTTAAAGCCGTTCGTGATGATCAGATCGTCCTTTCTGTCCACCAGATAAAAAAATCCGGCCGCGTCCATCCGGGCGAGATCGCCCGTAAAAAGCCAGCCGTCGCGCAGCGCCTGGCGAGTCAGGGTCTCGTTTCCATAGTAGCCCTTCATGATCTGGGGGCCTTTGATGATCATCTCCCCCACCTCGCCGATGGGCAGTTCCTGTGTACCCGTTTCGAGATCGACGATGCGGGCCTCCGTATCGGGTAAAGGGACGCCAATGCTCCCACGAGGGGCCCCCTGCGGATGAGGGGCAAAAAGAGCGGCGGATGACGCTTCGGAAAGGCCGTAAGCCTCGTAAATCTTCCGGCCCGTTAAGGCTTCGTATTGATTATGGACCTTGGCAGGCAGCGGAGCCCCGCCGCTGACAGGCATGAGCAGCGGTGCAAACAGCTCCTTCGTTGCCCGGGGCGACATCAGGAGCGCCGTCCAGAGACTTGGCACTGCCGGCAGATACAGGGGCCGGTATTTTTCGATCATGTTCAAAAGCGGGACCAGGTCGAGCCAGTTAAAGAGGGGCACCAGAATCATGCGGTACCCCTTCTGCACTGCGAGGTTCAGGCAGGCGTTCATACCGAAGACATGAAAGAAAGGAATAATGCATAAAACTGCGTTGTTGCCCGCTTCGGCAATGCTGATCCAGGAGCAGATCTGCATGATGTTGGCCACTATGGTTTTATGGGTCAGCATAGCCGCCTTGGGCCTTCCCGTCGCTCCGCTGGTAAACTGGAGGACTGCAAGATCGTCGGGCCGGCAAGCCCAAACAGGCTCCCGGCTCGGCTGGGCAGCCACAAGGTCGTTAAAGATCAGGGGGCGCGGCACGCCGTCGAAATTCATCTTCTGCTCCAGCCCGAAAACGGAATGGATGATGACCGTCCGGATCGGCGTGTTTTTTACTATCCTGTAGATGTTCGGGAGAAAGACATCGAGGGAAATCATCACGATTGCTTCCGATGTCCGTAGCGAATCGGCAAGCTCCTCCCCCTGGATTCCCACATTGATGTTCACGACGACGGCGCCGAGCTTGAGTGCCGCATAATAGGCGATTACGTAGGTTGGCGTGTTGGGCAGAAACAAGGCGCAGCGGTCGCCTTTCTTGACGCCCAATGCCGCGAGGGCGTGGGCCATGCCGTTAACCTTGGCGTTCAATGCGCCGTATGTAATATCCGTGTCATTGAAGGTTGTGGCGATGTATTGAGGGTGAGAGGTGCTTGTATCAAGCAGAAATTGCGGGATCGTAAGCGGCGGGTATTCGATATGTGCAGGGACATGCGTAGCATAGCTTTTTAGCCAGGGTTTGCCGTTCATCTTACCTTATCCTGTTTTGCATGATGTATTCAGCCAGGGTAGTTAAATTTTGGAAAACCTTTTCGCCGAGCTCCTTGCTGTCGATAAGGACACCGTAATCGTTATCCAGAACGGCGACCAGGAACAGCAGGTCGATGGAAGCCAACTCTAATCCATTCTGAAAGAACGCCTCATCGTCTCTGATGTCTTCAGGCCGCATATCCGTCAGCCCAAGCTCGGAGACGATCTTCTTTTTCAATGCATCCAAAAGTTCGCGCATTATTATCCTTTAACCATTACACTTATTTTTCCGTTACCAGCGCCCTTCCCTGGCAGATTTTGTCGTCCCCACAGGCGATTTCGAAGGCAAGTTCCGCCTCTTTGGCCGGCGGCATTTCTTCTATGGAAATCGACAGCAGTTCATCAGGAAAAGTCAGCATCTTGATCCGCACCCTGGAAAACCCGACGATTTTAAGCGGGCGCCCCATGGCCCGCGAATGCCTCAGCAGAGGTTCCACGGCCAAGGCGGTGACGGTGACACAGGGCAGGATAGCGATAGAGGGAAAGTGGCCCTGAAACCACACAGCATCTGGGGAAAATACGGCCTTGGCCGTGATGCGACCGGCATTTTTCATAAGGTCAAAAATGGGCAGTTGGGCATGCAAGACCTTTTCATGCACCTGCTGGTCTGTTTCTCTTGACATAATCTACCACGTCGCGCACTGTGCGAATTTTTCGAAGTTCTTTCTCAACGATGGCCAATTTGATTTCCGCCTCCATAGTGGCAAACCAGTCCAGGGCGTCGACACTGTCTAAGGCTAAATCGGTAAACAAATTTGCATCCAAGTGTATCTTTTCCTCCGGAATTTCAAAATCATTCACCAGGTACTTTGTGACGGTTTTGAAAATGTCTCCATCTTTTATCGCAACGGCCAAAATCGATACCCCCTGTAAAACCATGTATTTTTAGTACGATGCTGAACATGTATTCGCAGTAACACGGTAAATTAATTTTTGTCAAGTTTGATGAACCCGGAAATATCCAGTAGAACGCCGAATTGTCATTCCGGAAAAGAGCCTCTGCCGCAATCGAGGGAAATTTCATAAAAGAATCCTGTTTTTTCTTGATGCCTGGTAAGTTGCAATATTGATGCTCTCGTCAAAAGTCGAAAATCACGCTTTTTTGTCATTTCCGTGAAAACGGGAAATCGAAGATTAGTGTTTACAAAGCGAAGCTTAATGTTCATAATCCAATGTTTTAAGGTAGTTGCACACTCTCTGGATTCCCGCCTTCGCGGGAATGACGACTTTTGACGAGTTCGTCAATATTGGAGCGATGGGCATGGATGATGAGCGACAGGCACAGGATCGTGCCGGTCATGGTGCTGGCTCCCCAATGATAGTGCTGCATAATGCCGATGCCCATAACGGCAATCATGAAAAATGATCCTATGAAAGTAATGCGTGCGGCGGCATAAACCACAACCCAGGCGAGACAGGACGCGGCGGCAAAGATTGGGGCGACGGCGGCGGTAAAGCCAAGGCAGGTCGCCACCCCCTTGCCGCCCTTGAAATTGTGGAATACGGGATAGCGGTTGCCGAGGAGCAAGAATAAAACCACCCAGACAGTCAGGGCGTCTTTCAGCAGCCCATCAGCAAGGATGGCGATGAGGGCCGCCCGGCCTGCATCCAGAATAAGGATAATGACACCCCATAGATAGCCCGATTGCCTGACGACGTTCACCGTTCCGGCGTTCCCGCTGAATCTTTTTCGCGGGTCTTCCTTGCCGAAAAGTTTAAAGAGCATAATGGAAAAATTGACGGACCCGGCCAGATAGGCAAGCGGCAGAAGCCAGATCATTATTTTCAGTTTTTCCGTTAACAATAAGTCCTCCCTGTCTTTAATTTTCCTGATACGGCTCAATCCCCAGAAGGTCGTCAAGAGCGGAAAAAGAAAAACCCCGGTACTTCAAGACTGCGATAACGCCCTCGAGAAGTTCCGTCATCACCCGGGGAGAGCGTGCCGTGTCATGGAGGAGAATAATGGAACCGTCTCTGGTTTTGCATACTATGGTGTCGAGTGCCTGTTTATTCGTCCGCCCTGTATCGAAGGTGCGCACGTCCCAACCGACGCAGGTAAGGCCGTTGAGACGAAGGGCTCTTGCCATGTGGGGGTTGGTTAAACCCATGGGTGGCCTGAAAAAGGCGGGGATTTTCCCGGTGGCGCCCTGAATCGCCTCCTGGGTTTGGGCCATTTCTCTCGTTAAACCCTTCAATCTGAGGAAATTCGTCCCCCAGTAATGGCGATAGCTGTGGTTGGCAATGATGTGACCCTCATCTGCTATGCGCCGGGCGAGCTGCGGGTATTGCGCCGTTTTTTCACCGATACAGAAGAAAGCGGCATGCACTCCGTATTTGGCAAGAACATCTAAAACGGCCGGCGTTGTCGCCGGGTCGGGACCGTCGTCAAAGGTCAGAGAAACCAGCATGTCGCCTGTTTTACCCCGGCAGACGGCGCGGCAAAAGAAGTTCAGGCGCAAAACGGATACTCCCAGACTAAAAACAGAGAGATAGGCCAACAGCAGGGACAACATGACGGCGGTTCTCGCCGTACCGGAAAATATCAAAAAGGATATCCCCGCTGATAAAAGAAAGATGATCGACGACCCATAAAACCGGCTCAATGGACTGTATTTCTCCTTGACGATTTGAATTTTGGATATGACTTATTTCCTCCACCATGATCCGCTGTCTGTTCTATATCACCGGGAAGCCTGTAATCGCAAGTCTCCCTGTCAAGTATCAATTGACAAGCCAAAAAAGTCCCCCTATACTTCCCGCCGTCAAAAGCAGTGCCTTATCAAATTATCGGGCGCCTTATGATGTTCATGTCCTGGATTCAAGAACGCATATTTCAAAACCGCAGCCGCAAGGGCGGCTGAACAATGACAGAGACAGGCCAAGGCCCTTGAAGCCAATTATCGACCAATCAAGCCCTGAAAGCTCCGGTGGCACTGCACTTCCCCCATCCGGAGAAGCTACAGAGGCAACGATATCACTGTCTTCTGACGACGCCGCTGTTTTATCGCGTTGCGTCTTTATCATCCCTGTTTATAACCATGCCGCGGCTATCGCCGCCGTGATCAACAGGGCTCTTGCCTTCAAACGCCCCCTCTTTGTCATTGACGACGGCTCCACAGACGCTACACCGGAAGCGCTCGCAGGGTTAAGCGGCATAACCGTGATCCGCCATCCCGTGAACCTGGGCAAGGGCGCCGCCCTCATGACAGGATTCGCGGCCGCCGCACCGCTCGCCGACTGGGCAATCACCATCGACGCTGACGGCCAGCACGATCCCAACGACGCCCTTGCGCTCATCAAAGCCATTCCTGCCGGCGCCAGACCTTTCATCGTGGGCAGACGCACCCAGATGCTGGAAAAAGGCGCACCCTGGACAAGCCGGTGGGGCCGCGGGTTTTCCAATTTCTGGGTCTGGGCCTGCAGCGGCCTGATTCTGTCCGATACACAAAGCGGCTTTCGCGTTTATCCGCTTCCTGAGGTTTTGAGACTGAATCCCCGCGGCCGGCAATTTCAGTTTGAGGTGGAGGTGCTTGTCCTCGCCGCCTGGGCAAAAATGAAAATCATCGAGGTCGATATATCGACCCGATATCGCCTGCCCGGTCAGCGCATCTCCCATTTTCAACCGGGCCTGGACTTCTGGCGCAACACCGCCGCCTTCAGCCGCCTGCTCACCAAAAGGGTGCTTTTAACCCGGAAGCTGCGGGCGCCCAAGATGAATCCTTCACAAAGAAAAGCGGGACGGGGTTCCTTTCTTTATCCATGAAACGAAAATAGAGATATTTTTAAAGAAGTTGTGTATTTTTCAGGGCCGGACATTTTTGATCACCAGCGAGGTGTTGACGCCGCCGAAGGCGAAGTTGTTGTTTATCCCCAGGGAAAATCCCTGGTCCAGCGGTTCTTTCATGATGTGGTGCAAAGGGGGAAAATCAGGATCCGGTTCGACAAGATTTAACGTGTGGGACATGAACCCTTCCCGACCCATGAGGATGGCGCAGATGGCCTCGATGGCGCCGCTCGCCCCCAAGGTATGACCCATATTGCCTTTCAGAGCCGTTACCGGCGTCTTTGATCCGTAAACGCTTTGCGTCGCCATGGCTTCCGCTTTATCCCCGCCTTTCGTAGCTGTGGCATGGGCGCAGATATGTTCCACATCTTCCGCCCGGACGCCTGCATCTTTCAGCGCCGCGCGCATGCATTCTTCCAGCCCCCCCGGGTCGGAGTCAGTCAGGTGCATGCCGCTTGAATTGGTCCAGAATCCCAGAATTTCGGCATAGACATTCGCGCCCCGCCTGCGGGCGTGGTCGTATTCCTCCAATATAAGGCAGCCGGCGCCTTCGGAGACAACCAGGCCGTCCCTTGCGACATCGAAGGGTCTGGGCGTTTCCCGGGGACGGCCGTTATAATTGCTTGAGGTCGCCATGAGAACATCAAAGATGGCGGCGTGCATGAAATACATTTCTTCCGCGCCGCCGGTGATCATGATGGGGGCTTTCCCGCGGGAGATGGCTTCATAGCCGAACCCGATACCCTGAGAACCGGACACGCACGCCGTACAGGAGGCAATAAACGGCCCCCGGCAATGAAACATGGTGGCCAGGTTGCTGGCGCAGGTGTGGCTCATCCCCTTCAAAAAAGCAGAGGAAGGAACACCAGCGAGACTTTGATTTTGGATCATCCGTGCCATTTGCAGGACTTGTTCGCTCGTGCTGCCCGCCGTCGATCCGAAAGAAACACCGCAGGCGGGGGAGGCGATTTCGCCTGCCCCGATCCCCGAATCCTTAACCGCATCCATGGCCGCCAGTGCGGCCAGTATCGCCACACGCCCCATGCTGCGACGGAAATGCCTGGGAATGGATGCTCCTTCACCTTCAATGTCGCAAACACCCGCCACTTTCGTTCGCATGCGCTCAATCTTTTCCCAATCAGGCATATACCGGATGCCGCTTTTCCCTGTTTTCAGCGCATCCGTCACATCTTTAACCGTATTGCCGACAGGCGTTCTCAAGCCCATCCCTGTTACCACCACCCGCTGCTTATCACCCATATCCTCAAACTACCTTTTTTATATTATCTGTTTTTAATGATGTGCGTTCCTTATTTCACATCTTTGTTGGCCCGCAATGCCTTTTCCACATCTTCCGGTATGCGGAATTCCATTTCCATCTCCGGCATTCTGACCGCCGCGTGTTCGCTTCGCCCTGTAGCGCACAAGCGCCCATCACCCAGCAATCTTACCTCGAAATCGATCAACAGCTTCACCTTTGCCTCCCGGGCTTGTGCCGAACAGATGAATTCGTCGTTGAACTTAAGCGGGTAAAGGTATTTAACGCTGGTACGGATCACCGGGAATATGTAGTATTTTTCAAGGTTGCGGGGAATAGCAAGGCCGCTTTTGAGAAACAGCTCCTGCCGGGCAAGGTCAAAATATTTCAAATAGTTGCCATGCCAGACGATCTGGAACATGTCCACGTCATAAAACGGCACCCTGAGCTGTAAGCTTGCACTCCCATTATTGTCCATAACTCTCCAACCTCTTACTGTTTACCTGATTTTTTTGTGTCACACATCATGCCATAAACATATTCTCCGAAATATCAAACAAGCAGTTAGTATCTTTAAGATGACTTTTGTAGCGGAAAAACGCGCACCGTATCTTACTCAAAAGAATTTTTGAAATCAATTAAATAGTTCCCCGTTAAACAATTATCCGCTGGACAAACTAATGCGTTTATGATGATATTTTCACCATGTGGCATCAAGTGCAAAGAGTGGCAAACAACCTACTGTACTGGCTCGGTCGCAATTTTGGCATCTGGGTCATCCGGCTTGTAGCGTGGGGCATTGCGGCAGGCTATTTCTTTTTTGCTCCCCAGCGGGTGCGGGCCGGTCTTGCGTTTTATCGAGTGGCTTTTAACGATCGAGGCCGCCTGTTTCATCTGAACTGCGTCTGGCGGCAGTTCCACGATCAGGCGCAAAGCCACTGCGACGAAATTGCCTTTTCTTTCGGCGGTCCCTTTAATTATACGAACGAAGGCCGCGTTCATATAGAGGAGGCAGTCCGAACCGGCAAGGGTGGAATTATCGTCATATCGCATATCGGCAATTGGGGTATCGCCGCCCGCATCCTCAGGCGGGGCGGTTTTAAGGTGATGCTCATCATGGGCGAACGGGAGGCTAGGTTGGTTGCCAAAAAACACCGTGAAGAGCTTGAAAACGATGGCCTGAAAATCCTTGTCTCCCAACCGGGAGATACGGACTCCCTTTTTACGGGTATAGAAGCCTTGAAATTTATCCGTGGGGGAGGGATTCTTTGTATTGCCGGCGATATAGGCTGGACGGACCCGAGCTCTCGCCTTAAGGCTGCCTTCTTTGACCGCCATATTTTTTTACCCGCCGGACCTCACACACTGGCATTGGTGTCCGGTGTTCCGATCTTAACATTATTCACTTTCCGGCTTGGCAGAGGCAACTACAGGTTCCAAATCCTGCCGCCGAGATATGTCAAAGCGGCGTCGAGAGAAAAAAGAAACGACGCCCTCCAGGAGTCGGCGCAAATTTACGCCTCAAATCTGCAGGAGGCTGTGGAACAATACCCATATCAGTGGCATGTATTTGAATCGGTTTTTTTGAACGCTGAATTGAATGAGGGATAGTTGATGATGCAAGGTCGTTTAATGGAAGCCCTGGCTCTGGGCAGTGAAAAGGTTGTGGCTTGGGCGGATATCCTGGACAGAATAAACGTCTTTCCCGTCCCGGACGGCGACACGGGCCGCAATTTGGTTATCAGTCTGTCGCCTTTCAAGCAGAAAAACACCGTTCTGCCCGATCTCACCAGGGCCTTGATGATGAACGCACGGGGAAATTCCGGCAATATCGTGGCGTGCTTCATGTCCGGCTTTCTTACAAGCCAGGGAATGACCGATCTGGCGATTCCCTGCCGCAAAGGGCGCGATCTGGCATACCAGGCGGTACCCGATCCCAAACCCGGCACCATCCTTGAGTTTTTTGACGTCCTCGTTGACTCGTTGCAAAAAAATCCCCAGGATCCTGAGGGGCTGTGGCTGGACAGGATCATGATTGATCTGGAAGAGGCGGTAAAAAAAACATCCACAGGTCTGCCGGAAATCAAAAAAGCCGGCGTTGTGGATGCCGGCGCCCTGGCCATGTTTGTCTTTTTCGACGCCAGCCTGAAATATCTGGCCGGTCGCGATCCTATGCAAGACGGCCTGGGCGGAAAATTCAAGGAATTTCTCAACCCGGCGGTTTTCTCCGAGGCAAATGCCGAGGGTTTTTGTGTAGATGCCATTCTTAAGAGAGAAGCGATTAAAGAGGGTTCCGCCGAGTTGTCTGCACTCGGCGAATCCGTTGTTATGATTGGGGACAACGAATATCTGAAACTGCACTTTCACGCCGGAAATACCCGGGAGGCAAAAAAGCGGCTGGAAGAGCTGGGCAATATTGTGGCATGGGAGGAAGAAGATATGGCCGAGCAGGCCCGCCTTTTCTCCCGGGGGGGGCGCAGGCAGGCGATCCATATCATGACCGATGCCGCCGGTTCCATGACGAGAGACGACGCCCTTGAACTCAATGTCACGCTGCTGAACAGCTACATTACCGTCGGTGATTTATGCCTGCCCGAAACCTATCACGATCCCCTCAGCATAATGACGGCCATGCGCCGGGGGGTCAAGGCCTCCACATCGCAGGCCTCGATCTTTGAACAATATCAGCAGTATCAGAAAGTTTTAAGCCTTTTCCCCCGCGTCCTGTATCTCTGTGTGGGCTCCGTTTATACTGGAAATTACAACATAGTTATGAATTGGAAAAAAGAACACGACATGGAAGGAAGGTTGACTGTCATCGACACCGGGATTGCCTCTGGAAAACTGGGACTTGCGGCGCGAGCCGTTGCCGAGTTCAGCCTGGAAGCCGACGATCCCGGTGCGGTCATCCGCTATGCCAAACATGCTGTTGAACAATGTGAGGAATATATTTTCCTGGACAAGCTTCAGTATCTCGTCGCCGGAGGGCGCATGTCCAAAACGGGCGCATTTTTCGGCGACATGTTGCATGTCAAGCCCATAGTTACCCCGATGCCTCACGGCGCCGCTAAAGCGGGCATCGCCAGAAGCGCCAACGATCAGTTGGCCTTTGCCTTTAAACACTTGGATGCATTTATGACCAATTACACCGACGCCATCATCATGCTGGAATATACGGATAACATGGATTGGGTGAAAGACCACGTCGAAGGCCCCATCCGCAGGCAGTATCCTCAGGCACGCATCATTCTTCAGCAGATATCGCTCACGTCCAGCGTTCATATGGGACCGGGCACATGGGCCATTGCTTTTTTACCGAAAAAGACCCTACATCTCTGAGGAGGAAGATTTGCATGGGGGTGACATTTGTTCGCCGCATCAAGGGCGCTGTCATGCTGGCCCTCTTCGGGCTATTTTTTGTGGGCATCCTCCTGGAACTGGTTTTTGTTTTTCCGGTTCTACGCCTGCTGGCCTGTCTAAGCGGACCTCATCCCTCCATGATGCAGAGCGTCCACAGTTTCCTGTTCGGAATTTGGCTTTTCCTGCTCAAAGTATTCGGCCTTCTTTGTGAAAAGGCCCCCATCGGCAGTCTTTATAAGGGGCCCTGCCTGATTGTTGCCAATCACCCCGGATTATTCGATGTCCTTTTTCTCATCCGCCGCATCCCCCTGCTGTCCATGATGGTCAAAAGCAGCCTGGCCGTTGATTTACCTCTGGGAAAGATTTTCAAACTATCCGGTTACATCCCTGCTCCGAAGGCAGGCAATGTGAGCCCCGTCGCCACGCTTCTGGAAGCCCGGGACATGATACTGGCCGGTTATAAATTTCTGATTTTCCCGGAGGGCACCCGCTCGCCCAAAGGTGAACTCCGCCCGTTCAAGCACGGGCTGTTCAGGTTGGCCCGGATGGCGAACGTACCGATCCAGCCGGTACTCATCAGAAACGATCCACCCTTCTTCACACACGGTGACAAGTGGCGCTACCCGCCCTTTAAAATATCCGCTATCCGCCTGGAATTCTGGGAGCCCATGGCGCCTCCCGAATACGGTAAAGAGCGGCAGTATGCCGATATGCTGGAAGCCCGATATCGAGAAGCCCTGGGATTGAAGCTACATGAGGGGAGGTGTGCCGTCGATTGAAGATATTTGCAAAATTGAGGCGCTATTCCCTCCGCTGGCCCTTTGTAATTATAGTCGTTCTGGCCGTCGTTGCCCTTGCATGGATAACGCAAAAACGCCTCACGCTTGAGACGAATATCATCAATGCCCTGCCCGGCAATGACCCGGTCATCGCCGACGCGCGCTTTGTCATCTCTCATCATCCCCTCCAGGACCGGATCGTCGTCGACCTCAGTTGCCGCCCCCACGATATGGGACATTTGCTGGAAGGGGCGTCTCTGGTGGAAAAAAGGCTTCGGGAAAGCGGCCTCTTCAGACAAGTCGGCATGGATGATGCTTTCCAGCATTACCCTGAACTGGTAACGGTCATTTCGGAGCACCTTCACGGCCTTTTCACAGCCAAAGAGCTAGACGCGCGCGTCAAACCGCTCCTTGATTTTCGGCACATGCAGACACAGCTTCAAAGTCAGGTGAATCAGCTCCAAAACTTTGAGAGCATCGGTCAAGCCGCTCTCATCGCCCGCGATCCCCTGGGGTTGCGAAATATCGTCCTTGCGCGCCTGGCGCCCCTCGCCCCCGGCAGGGGGATTAAAATTCAACAAGGGCGCCTTGTTTCCGCCGACGAACAGCATATCCTGCTGATGGCCGAACCGGTGACCCAGACCATTGCCTCTCCCTTTGCGCATCAGACAGCCGGGCTGTTCACTGCTATTTCCGCCGATCTTGAGAAAACTTATGCGGCAAAAGGAGTCTCTTTTACCGTAACGCCCATGGGCGCCTACCGGGCCGCACTGGACAATGAAACAGCCGCCAAGAGCGATATCCGGCGGGCGCTGCTTTTTTCTACCCTGGCCATTTGTCTGCTGCTCATCGTCGGCTTTCCCAGGCCGTTCATCGGCATGCTGGCATTATTGCCGGCCCTGGCGGGAACCATCGTGGCGCTTTTCGTTTATTCCCTTTTTGAGAAAGGCATCTCCATGCTGGCTATCGGCTTCGGGGGCGCCATCATTTCCTTTACCGTTGACTACGGCATTGCCTACCTCCTTTTCCTGGATCGTCCCCACGAAACGCACGGCTTGGATGCCTCCCGCGAAACCTGGACCCTGGGCGTGCTGGCCATGATGACCACCGCAGTCAGTTTTGCCTTCCTTTTTTTGAGCGGCTTTCCCGCTCTGACGCAGCTTGGCGTCTTTGCCGCCCTGGGCGTTTTATTTACCTTTATTTTCGTTCATGCCGTCTATCCCTTTATCTTTCCCAAAATGCCCCCTGCCCGTCGCGAAAGCTTTGCCCCCTTCCGCAAAGTCGTAAAGACGTTAACGTCTGCAACGACGCCGGGAAAGGCCTGGGCAGCCCTGGCCTTGTTTGTGGTGATGCTTTTCTTCGCCAAACCTGTCTTTCATGCCGATCTCAGCGCCATGAATTCCCTTTCTCCGCAAACAGCAGCGGCGGAAGAGCAGATCAGAAATATCTGGGGCGACGTCCTGAACCGGGTTTATGTTGTGGCGGAAGGCAGGACGCTTTCGGACATCAGGCAAAAAGGTAACAAACTGACAGCCCTGATTGAAGACGCGATGGCAAAGGGAGTGATCTCCACGGCCTTCCTGCCCCCCATGGTTTTTCCAGACAGGCAAAGGGTTGACCAGAATTTTGCCGCTTGGCGCGCCTTCTGGACGCCGGAGCGGATTACCGCATTGGAGAAAAATATTGCGCTCGCCTCCCGCGAAGCCGGATTCGCCGCCGGTGCTTTTGCGCCTTTCTCTGCACAGATTAGGACGCAGGAGGCTGTTGCGCCGGATATGCCCCAGGCCCTGTATCCGCTCATGGGCATCGTGCAAGACGGGGAAGGAAAGGGCTGGCGAATGTTTGCCACTCTCACGGCTGGTCAGCATTATCATGGCGAAACGTTCTACAAGCGCATTGCGGCAGAGGGGTCGGCTAAGATCTTTGATCCGGCGTTCTTCGGAGAACGCCTCGGCGGCATCATCATGGATGGATTCATCAAGGTGATCCTCATCGTCGGTCTTCTGACCTTCGTCATCGTTTTCTTATACCTTCTGGACATTCCCCTGACCCTCCTTGCTCTGGCGCCTACGGTCTTTGCCCTGATCTGCACGCTGGGCACCTTGAACCTCCTGGGGGCGCCTCTCGGCATCCCGGTCATCATGATTGCCGCCGTCGTTATCGGCATGGGAACGGATTACGCCCTCTATCTGATCGTTTCCTGGCAGCGCTACATGGACGATGACCACCCGTCCCTGGCGCTGATCCGGACATCCGTATTTCTGTCCTTTGCCACTACTTTTCTGGGTTTCGGCGTGTTGTCCCTGGCAACGCACGTCATGCTGAAGAGCATCGGCCTCACCCTGCTTTTGGGGGTCGGATATTCCTTTCTGGGAGCGGTAACCATCGTCCCGCCGATCGCCAAACGTATTTTCGCCACAGCGCCTTGGCCCCAAGGGACCGTCAAGGCAGGATCGAAGGAACATTTTCAGCGCGTTTTAAAACGGTATCGACACATGGAAGCCTATACACGC
>Ga0208373_1001012_pt1 | contig 41021 bp, 34 predicted proteins | sample RifOxyC2_FD_184036 | JGI IMG/M metagenome (GOLD analysis project Ga0208373, IMG submission 184036) | Soil microbial communities from Rifle, Colorado - Rifle Oxygen_injection C2 (SPAdes) | ecosystem: Environmental > Terrestrial > Deep subsurface > Rock core/Sediment | place: Rifle, Colorado...
GTAACCCCCACGACCACCGCCGCCACCGTAGCCGCCTCTACCACCACTTCTGCCACCGCTATTTTCAGTGCGGGGTCGGGCTTCGTTCACATTCAAGGCTCTACCTTTCAGCTCTTTGCCGTTGAGTCCTTCGATGGCAGCCTGACCCTCTTCTTTGGAAGCCATCTCTGCGAATCCGAACCCTTTTGGCCGGCCGCTGTCTCTGTCCTTTAAAATGGTGACGGATTCAACCTGGCCGAAGGCTTCCAATGCCTGCCGCAGATCATCTTCAGTAACCTCGTATGACAAATTTCCTAAATAGAGCTTCATTCTTTTCTCCTTTGAAATAAATAATAAATTCTCATAACACAAACAATCAATTCTATGATTTTTCGGTCTGCCGTGAAAAAAGAACTGATCTAAAAGCAATCAAAGGCTATCCAAAAACAATGGCAGGGTGGCAACATCATTTTTAAACTAAATGCCGAATCTATATACTATAGCAAAAAAAGCCCACCGTAAACCAGAAATTCCAGGCTGGCCGTTTTTTTAAAGTTTATAAACCGGAACCGGGCTGATATGATTTTAGCATTAACCTTGTTAACGGTTTATGATATGGTCACAGATAAGATGGACCGGATAAGATGGATGATGAGATGACAAAAAAATGAAAATGAATATAGCAATCAACGGATATGGCAGGATAGGCCGGTGTGTGGTCAGGGCCTTGTATGAATCCCCACATTTTTATGACCGGATCAAACTGTTGGCCGTTAATGAAACCGCAGATCCAAGGGTGGTCTATCATCTGACAAAATATGATTCCACCCATGGCCGGTTTCCTTTTGAGGTGAAAAATGAAAATTCAGCCTTGATCATCGGTACGGATACCATTAAAATTTTTCAGGAAAGAAACATCGTAAACCTTCCCTGGAAGGATTTGAAGATTGACGTGGTTCTGGATTGCACAGGGGTTTATAAGAACAGGGAATCGGCAGAGCTGCATCTTCTTTCCGGGGCAAAAAAAGTAATTTATTCACAGCCGGCAGTGGATGAAGTGGATGCCACCATTGTTTACGGTGTGAATCATCAGACCTTAAGAAAGGAACACACCGTTATTTCAAATGCATCCTGCACCACCAATTGCGTAATTCCGGTCATCCATGTTCTGGATCAGGCATTGGGCATTGAAAGCGGGTCCATCACCACCATTCACTCGGCCATGCATGACCAGCCGGTCATTGATGCCTATAATCCGGATTTGAGAAAAACACGGTCTGCCCTTCAATCCATCATCCCTGTGAATACAGCCCTTGAAAAGGGGATTTCAAAGATCCTGCCGTCCATGGCCGGCCGGTTTGAAACCCTTGCCATCCGGGTTCCCACCGCCAATGTGTCCATCATGGATATTGCCCTGGTGGTAAAGACGGATACGGATGCGGAAGCCGTCAATAGGGTTTTGGAACAGGCATCAATGAATGAATTGAAAGATATTCTCGGGGTCAGTGATGAATACCTGGTGTCCTGTGATTTCAACCATGACCCGAGATCTTCCATTATCGATCTTCACCAGACCCGGGTGAGCCGGAAACGGCTCGTAAAAGTCCAGGCCTGGTTTGACAATGAATGGGGATATTCCAACCGGATGCTGGACACCACCATCGCTGCAATTGAAGCTTTTTGACCTTATTTTGCCAGGGCCAGCAGCTTTTGCGTGATCTCCTTTAATTCCTCGGGAATCCGGTTGATATCCTCAAAGGGGCGCTTCCCGTTTCTGTCGGCCGTCACAATTTCGTCCGTTTCCGGAATAAACCCGAGGATGGTATAATCGGGCATGCTTTCCCGGATCATGATTTTATCTGCTTCGGATTTTATCCGGTTGCCGATCACCACAATGTTTTTGATTCCGATATCCCGGCCAAGCTGACGGATTTTATCTGCAGCCACACGGCTTCTTTTTCCCGGGTTGACCACCACGATCAGGGCATCCACAGACCCGGATGTGGCTCGTCCAAGATGTTCGATACCGGCTTCCATGTCCATGACCACCACTTCATTCCGGGCCAGCACCAGATGGTTCATCAGGGCTTTTAACATGGTGGCTTCCGGACAGATACAGCCTGAGCCGCCTTTTTTGACGGTTCCCATGACCAGGAGTTTTACCCCGTCTTTTTCAATGGAAAACCGGTCTGGGATATCATCTACCTTGGGGTTTAAAGTGAAAAACCCCCCGGTTGTACCGGGTTTTGCGCCGGTCCTTTCGTAAATCAACTGGGAAAGTTCGGATACCGGGGTGATGGGTGTTGACTCATCAATGCCGAGCCCTGCAGCCAGATTGGCCACCGGATCCGCATCAATGGCAATAACTCGTTTATCTTTGTTCAGAGCGGCAATGGAGCGGGCAATCAGAGAAGTAATGGTGGTCTTCCCCACGCCGCCCTTGCCGCCGACTGCAATTTTTAAGCTCAAAATAGGACTCCTGCGATTTAAACGTTTAAAAGGCCTGCCCTGGCATCAGGATATTTTTTCCAGTACACAGCCTTTGTTATCCATTAAAAAAACATCATATCCATTCTTCCGGGCTTGAGTTATCAAGTCTTCCCGGATAATGGCCTGGGCTTCGTATTTATGGTTCATGATATCCTTGGGCATGACCAGAAAGCATTGTTGGGCAATCTCTTTTGTTTTAAAGGCCGGAATAAAGGCTCCCCCGGTCTTTTTATCCGTATATCCCACAAACTGTTCCCCGTCTGCTTCCGGGTTCTGGACAATGATATAATACCAGATGTCTTTGATCTGATCGCTCAATTTGTAAAATCCTCCTCAGAAATTATCTGTAACCAATATAAGTTCATTTTCCACAAAAGAAAGGCAAAAAGCGACGGTGGAAAGCAAAAAGCCCCTGACCATAGCGGATCAGGGGCTTTTTGGGTGTTTCAGGTCTGTTAAATTAGATGAAGATCAAATCTCAAGCCATGAATCTGAATATAGCGTTTCACCCATGATGACTTTATAGGTTTTTGCATAATCGCTCAATTCTTTGCTGAGGCCTGCAATATTGGGTTCATTGCCGTCCATCATGCCCCAGATGAGATCCACAATATCCTGGCGCTGACCCTTGGCAATGGCTGTGAGCTGTTTATCCAGGGGGTCTGAAATAACGGATTTCATGCCGTATTTTTCCAGCATTACCATATAAGTCTGGTTCAATATGCCACGGAGGTGCTCAGGCGGGCCATTGGAAATATTGGAAAGACCGCAGGTGGATTTTGCACCCGGAGCAATCTCTTCCAGCATCATCTGGAAATTCATGAGGCTGATGGATTGCTGCTGCTGAATATTGACCGGGGTCACAATCCCGTCCACCCAGATTCTTTCATTGGCTATGCCGGCTTCATTGGCAAAATAAATGAGTTCAACGGCCAGGGCCGCTCTTTCATTCTCATCCCTGGGCAATCCCTCGGGTCCCCACATCAGGGCAACAAAATCCGCATCATATTGAGCTGCCAGGGGAACCATTCTTTCATATCGTTCCGGCCGTGCCATGATGGAATTGATGATATGGGGTTTAGAGGCCGGTTTGATGACCTTCAGTCCGGCTTCAATGGCATCAATATTGGATGTATCCAGAAGCAGGGGCATTCCCGGAACCGCCTCCTGAACAACATTAACCACCCAGGGCATTAATTCCGTACCGAATTTTTTTGCCGGACCAAGGTTGATGTCGATGTAATCCATACCCAGTTCTTTTTGCCGTACAACTTCTTCCTGAATGGGTTTTGGATTCCGTTTGGCTGGATCCGGCTCTTTGAATTCCTTTCCGATGACCCTGGAAATGACGTTCAGACTTTCACCAAATAGTATCATATTCTCTTCCTTTTATAATTATATGTTACATTGCGTGCCGGGGCCGATGTGCCTGCCCCGGCTTTTAAAATTTATTTTGATTTCAGGAATGCGGGAATGTGAGCGGCTTCTCTGGGTCCCACCGTAATGGTCCAGCCCGGAAGCTCTTCTTCTACATCGCCTGCAATGGCAGCCGCATAACCCGGGATAATCAGTTCTTTATGTTTAACCTTATCCATGATGCCGCTCTTTTTGACAAAGGCGCCCACATCATCACCACCGAATTTACCGGCAGCCCAGGCCGTGAGAACGGAAAGGCCTTCAGAATCCTTAACCAGGAGCCAGGCCGGAACCTTGCTGGCTTCAATTTCACCGGACACGATAAAATAGGTCAAGGCAAAGTTTGTAGTGACCAGAACCGGTGAATTTTCATTGGGGTTGCCGATTTCAAATATGCCTTCAACCACCGTCATGGGCCTCTGGGGATCGGTATAGATGTTCAGCCGTTCCAGGAGGAGGGGGAAGAGGGATTCCGTACTGAAGTCGGACAATACCACGATTCCGCCGTATTTGGCCACAAACATGCCGGCGATGAGGGTTTCCATATCAAGGTTGGAGGCCATTTCACAGGGGAAGGTGATGGTCGGGAATCCCAGGGCCTTGTTCCCTGCTTTCAGGGCGCCGCGGCGGATGGCCACCTGATCCTCGAGAGCCTGTTTGATTTCCCTTGAACCCGGATCGATCACCAGGTCTTTCAGACCCATACCCGTCAGTTTGGTGGTCAGGGGAATGAGGGCGTCGACGGAAGCGGCTTTAACAGCCAGGGGCAGATCGTTCTCTTTTGCCAGCGCGCCCATGGCATCCACATTGGCTGCCGTTGCTGCATAGAGCAGCGGACGTTTGAATCCGGCAGCTTCAACGCCGGCTTTCATGACATCAATGTTTTCCGTCATGAGCACCAGATTGAACTCGGATTCTTTGGCAATTTTACCTGCAACGGCTGCAAAAGCGGCTGCTCCGTTTCCGGCATCCTTTACCACCAGCAGTTCAGGTCTCAGGTTGAGGCCCACCCTCTCATACTGGAAAGCATTATAGATCTTGAGAGTTTTATCCAGTTTTGCAGCATCCATGTCGGAAGAGACAGTGGCGGCAAGGACTGTGGGATTAAAAAATGTTTTTTCATGTCTGTATAAAACGGTTTCTCCCCCTGTCATGGTCTGGCGAACACCTTTACCCAATTTGACGGGGCGGATGGGGGGAGCAGAGGCCTCAGCCAGTTGCTCTTTTGCTTCATCGGAAACATAAGGGCAACTGTCCAGTTCGGCCTTGCCCGATGCAAGGTTCATTGCAAAGGCAAGGCAGGTTGGGACTCCGCACTCCTTACAGTTTGTTTTCGGAAGGAGTTTGAATATCTGTATACCGGTTAATGCCATTTTTTTCTCCTTAAGGTTCTTTAAAAACTTTATGGTAGAGGCCCGGTAGCCTTATATCTGGTGTGATCGGCAACCGGGCCTTTCTGTTACGTTATTATCCGATCTTATTTAACCGACAATTTTAGCCGATCATCTTAGCCGACTAGGGGCTCCATTGAAAGTGCCGGATGTCCTTTTTCCTGGAGGAAGGGAAGAATTTCTTCTTCGGTGATTCCAACGGTTTCATCGGCAATCTTGTCAAACAGGTCCGGAATACCCATGGCTTTTCCACGGGCAACGATCCTGTCTTTTAATTCTTCTTTCAACTGCTTGGGCATCCAGACCATTCTTAATAGACCGCCATCACCCACCAGGAATTTTCCCTGGGTGATATTGTATTTGGAATGGCCTACAAAACCCGGAGAAGAAGCCCCGCCACCCATAACACCGGCCAGAGTCGTGAATTTCATACCGCAGGGAGTATCCCCTGAGTAGTCACGGCCAACGGTCATGACACCGTTACAAGCCGGCAGCATGGCAGCGATACATTCGCAGCAGCCGCAGGTGGTCATGGGATCATGAACCATGGAATAGAAATTATAATGGGTTACAGCGCCTCTGGAGGCTTTATATACAAAGTCATTGACGCCTTTCCACTGACCCAGTTTCGGGTCAAGGCATTCACCTTTTTGAATGGGCTGGTTGGGGCCGGTGGGGTTGATTTCAAAGGAGGCCTTGCAGTCCATCCAGTTATAAGCGCCGCAGAGCCCCGTTCTTTCCGGACTGACCGTACAGACATGGCTGGGGGCAAAAGACTGGCACAGAGTGCAGGAATAATAGGTTTCCACATCCTCATCCGTCATCTTGTCAACGCGAGCATCACGGGTCTGATAGTTGGCCCTGGCGGTGGCGGTCATTTTGTCCACATCGTCTTTGTTTGTATAGAGGGTCACCTGAACTTTATCAATTATCTTGGTGAAATCCTGGTGGAATTTGGCATGGAGAACCACACCGATATCCTTCAGGGTAAAACCTTTTTCAATGGCGGCCTTGCTGATACGGATCCAGGAGATATCCCTTTGTCCGATATGCATGATGCCCTGGATGTAATTGATCAGATGATGGATCTGACGTTCCATGATGGGTTCAAAGTCTTCCTGGAATTCACGGCCGGCAACCTGAACAAAGATGCCCAGGTTGAAGGTTCCGCCTTCTTTAATACCGGAAAGATCAGGCCCGACGATAACCACCTTGCCGTCTTCAATGGCGTTCATGTCTGCCATTTTAACCAGCTCGGTGCATTGGGTCTTTCCACCGCCGCACTGGGCATAGAGGTCTGCACCGCGTACACGTTCACCTTCATAAGCCGGACCGAAGGCGCAGGGGATCTCGATATTGGCTACCTGGACCTTGAGGCCCCTGACTTCTACGGATTTCTGAACCATATCGGCATGGGCAACCGGCGCCACAACATGCTCGTAGGTGCAGATACCTGTCGGCAGGATCTCAGGGATCGGTGTGTCGGCAATGGTGGGGAAGCCCCAGTTTACACAACCGGCGGCGGCAACACCCCATTCGGTTCCAACGTCACCCAGGGCGTTGACAAAGGCAAATACCCTGTCTTTATTGTATTTCAGGATGGTTTTATAATCACCCGGTTTCACACCGCCGAAGGCCATGGCTGCCCTGTTGGCAAAACCAAGGGCAAAAACGGCCGAGGAGATGTCCGGTCCAAAGGGCACAATACGGGTATTCCACCCGATCTGCATACCTGCATCCAGACATTGCTGGATAAGGGTCTTGCCGTTGTGGTTGGCGGCGCAGAAGATATAAAGAGAGCGTTTCTGATAATCTTCAACAATCATCTTGGCGATTTCTTTATTGGGAGCGGCACCGACCATGGCGGCAAAACCGGGGGCGGAACCATCCACAAATTCAACCCCGCGTTTTCTCAGGATGGTGTCATCAGCCGCACCCACCCAGAGTTTACCGTTTTCAACATCCGGGTCTTCCTGAGCAATATAGAAATCAGGTTCGTTCAGATATCTTAGGGCTTCTTTGACTTCATAGGAGATGATACCGGCCATACCGGCATCAAGAAGGGGCCCTAAGTACGGGAGCCAGTTTTTCAGCTTGATATGGGGCGGAAGCAGACCCCGGGCAAAGGCCATGGGTTTTTTAAGATCTTCCAGGGTTTCAACTTTAAGACCGGTTAATGAATAAATGACCGGCAGGTAATATGCTGTGTTCGGGAATCCGACTTTTGTACTTGCGTCATAGGTCTGAAGTGCTCTTTCAAGTTCACCTTCAACCTGGGCAACTACTTTGTATCCACCCTGAATGGCAGCAAAAGCGATTAGTTTTGACATATTAGGTTCCTCCTTTGTTGAGGATTTAGTGTATTATCATTATTTTTTGTGAGCAATCTTATTATCCTTCAAGCGCCTGGCGATCAGCCATATCCATCAGTACTCTTTCCCTTGCCTTATCAATACCGAGAGATTTTCTCTTTTTATCAATATGGGCAATCATTTTATGGGCGTGCTTGATGGGATCAGCTTCAAAATCCCACATTGCACCATAAATACCTTCATATTTTTTCATGAGGTAGTCATTGAATACAGGAGCACCGGACGTCGGGAAGGTAACGCCGAATACCGTATAGATACCGGAGGCCACAACATATTCTCCAATACTGATGGCTTTTTCACTCATCCATTCAGGGGCGGAACCGGCAACCGGCCAGTCGCAGAGATCATTTCCAAGACCGCCTGCTTTTACAACTTCGGTTGCTGCAAGAAGGATCCTTGAGTTGTCCACACAGGACCCCATATGGAGAACCGGCGGAATACCCACGGTTTCGCAGATTTCGGCAAGTCCGGGTCCGCAGAATGCAGCAGCGGAATCAGGTGTCAGAAGACCTTCCATGGCACAGGCAATGGCATTACATCCTGTGGTCAGAACCAGTACGTCATTTTTGATCAGTTCTTTAACAACTGCAAGATGGCCTTCATTGTGTTTTGTTCTGGCATTGTTACATCCGACAACACCGGCTACACCACGGATACGGCCATTGATGATATTGTCGTTCAATGTGTAGTAGGTACCGCGGAAGGTGCCGCCCAGGTGATATTTGATGGATTCAACACTGAACCCTGCAATCTGGGTTGCTTTAACATTTGGTATCATGATTTCTTTTTCACGGTTTTTAAAGTTTTCAACCGCAAGCGTCACGATCCGGATGGCATCTTCCATTGCATGGTGCTCGTCGAATTCAATGTGAATGACATTGTCCTGTTCCATCTTGCCCATGGGGTGGGTGGTGATCAGCTTGGTATGAAAGCATTTAGCCACATTGGCAAGGTTCTGGAAGATACACTGAACATCCACCACCATGGCGTCACAGGCGCCTGTCACAATGGCAAGTTCCTGCTGAAGGAAGGTGCCTGCCGGCGGCACGCCGTGTCTCTGGAGGATCTCATTGGCCGTGCAGCAGATACCACCCAACTGGATGCCTTTTGCACCCATTTTGTGTGCCAGGTCAATCATTTCAGCACTCTGGGATGCCGCAACGATCATTTCGGAAAGTACGGGCTCATGGCCGTGAACAATGATGTTGACATGATCTTCTTTCATGATGCCCAGGTTGGCTTCGGAGATCAAGGGAGACGGGGTACCGAACATGATGTCCTGAAGATCGGTTGCAATCATGGACCCGCCCCAGCCATCAGCCAGTGCGCATCTTGTGCCCTGTTTCATCAGGTTTTTATAATCCTGGTCAACCCCCATGTGGGTCCGGTGCATGATATCAACGATTTCTCTGTCTATATTTCTGGGTAGAACACCCAGTTTTTTCCAGAGTTCATATCTGGGTTTCGGCGCTCTCTTACACCCGATCAGTGTGCCTTCAGGTTTTCCCCATTCTCCAAGGGCTATTTCGGAAAGCTCAAGAGCAACCTCATCTAGATCCCGGTCAACCATTTGGCCGTCAACTTCAATCTGGGTTGCAATATCAAAGTTCTTTGCAACAGCCACCAGTTTTTCAAAATCTTTGATCTTGTAATCCTGTGTCTCTTTTCTTGCAACGGACCGGAAAACTTCTGCAACAGTACGGCCATGGTCAGAATGGGCAGCCGCACCGCCTGCGATCATTCTGATGAAATTTCTGGCCGCAATGGTATTCGGCGTAGCACCGCAAAGTCCTTTTCTGGTGTCTTCGCCTTCAATGCCGCCCTTGGGAAGCGGGAGCCTGCAGGGTCCCATTGCACAATTTTTACAGCAGATGCCCTGGGCGCCAATGCTGCAGGGTTTCATGCTTTCCGCCCGGTCAAAAATAGTCTCAACACCCAACTGCTGGGCACGCGCAAGCATCTGCTGTGTGGCGCGGTCAACAGACGCGGTCATCGGATCAGCCAGTTTCGGTTTTTTATCGGCTGTTTCATTCTTTTCTACTGCCATTAGAGGTTCCTCCTCTTGATTGTGATATATAAAATTGGATTACATAATAATGATATCATTTTTGTAATCTGCTAAATTTGAACTCTTTTATGGATCTTGTTAAGGGTTGCAATAATTTTTTCAAGATCTGTTTTCTGTATTTTTGCCGGTGTCATAGTAACGGCGGTCGCTGGACCTGAATTCCTTTCGGCAGCGGCTTTTTCTCTTTCAGCAGCTCGTTTTTCCCTGATGGCCAATTCTTCGGCCTCCCGTTTTGAAACTGCTTCTTTTTCAGCCTTCATAGCAGCGTCAGCCACAGCTTTTGCATCAGCATCCGCTTTTGCTTTAGCATCGGCTTCTGCCTTTGCTTTTGCTGCTGCGTCGGCTTTTACTTTTGCTTCGGCATCGGCTTTGGCTTTGGCATCGGCATCCGCTTTTGCCTTTGCTTCAGCAGCCGGGTCTACGGCCGGAGCAGCCGGGGCTTTGGGTGCAGCTTCCGCTTTGGGTTCAGCAGCTTTTGCTACGGGTGCTGCCGCTGCTTTGGGAGCCTCTTTGGCGGCAGGAGTTGCTTTTTTAGCAGGGGCTGCTTTTTTCTCTTCGACAATGGTCAGATCCGGGGCCTTTGCCATGGCGGCAAAATCAATGTCCACATCATCCATCCGTTTGACGATGGGAGCCACATCCTTGGCGGAACCGCCGGCATAGGCAAGATCAATGAAGGCTTTGGCAAGTTTGATGGATTCGGGATGACGCATGATCAGGATGCTGGAACCGGCCACAAGGTAAGATACGGCACCCACGGCTTCCATGAGGATGGCCCGTCTTTCGGGATCACCCAGTTCCGGGGCGTCTGCAACCGTTTGTTTGGCTTCCTTGCATTTCCAGACTTCATTGCCCAGGTTGTTGATCATGGGGTTCTGAAGTTTATCGTCGCCCTGGGTCATGGCAGCCATGGTGAGGCGCTCCATGACGGAATAGGAATATTCAAGACCATAGCCGAGACCGCCTGTGGTGGGGTCCACAATGACCTTGTCCAGGGAAACGCCCAGGTTTTCAAGAAGGATATTGACCTGTTTGGCAAGGTTGACGTCAATGGGGGAAGAGGAAATGACAGTATGCCCATATCCCATGGCTGCCGCACCGATTCCCTTATAGTTTTTTTCTTCGACCGGGCCGATGATGAGATTTTCACCCTCGCAGGCCTCACATACTTTTTTCAACACTTCCCCGTCTTTTGCCGGAACTGCACAGCCCCAGACAATGAGGGGGACCTTGATGGCTTCCAGAACCTTTTTGACGGTGGCGGCTGCTGACTCAGGGCTGGCATCCTTGTCGTTGGGGTCCGTACTTTTGAGCTGGAGAACAATGGCCTGAGCGCCAAATTCTTCCACGCATTTTTTGGCCCAGGCGGCCGGGTCTGAATAAACATCTTTAAAAGGTGCTTTTGCTGCTTCTGCCCAATCTTCCGGAACAATATCCCAGATTTCCATTGCAATAATGGGTTTATGGGGCATTTTGCCTTCAAACTGATAAAACGGATAGCTGGTCTGGCCGCCGACGGTAACGGCTCGATCACCTTTTCCAATGGTGATTCCCTTGATACTGCCGGCATAGGTTTCTTTGGTTATTTCAAATCCCACTTTTACCTCCTAAGATTATTAAAGATAGTTATGAGTTGGGGGGGGTTAAGATTAAACTGACCGGATGTTCTCAGAAAAGGGATAATATGTAATGGAATCGTTAAATCAAACTCAGTCAATGCTAAATTGAAATATCTCTCCATCTAAAAGCCCTTATCGTGTCTCAATTTATAAAATAACAAAATATGACTTATAATTTGTATGGTTTTTTGTCAATAGATGAGTGAATTTAATGGTCTTGGCCTCCTAATCGTCAAAACCCTTATATAATATGGTATCTTGCAATATAGCTACGGACTATTGCCTCGATTGAATGAAATTTAATTAATAAATTAGAATTGACCCGGCGAAAAATATTGATTTTTTACGTTTTATCGAATAGGTAATGTATGCAGTCAGGATTTTAAAACCAAGATATCTAAATTGGTTTCATCATTATTTTATTTAACGGCTCTGTTGAGTCCAAAGCAATAAAGGAGACACCATGGCACTAGATCCAACCAAACACAAAGATTGGGAAATTGCACAAGATGCGGAAAAAACAATGCTGAAGATCTATGAAATCGGCGAAAAGCTGGGACTGACACAAGAAGAGCTGTTACCCCAGGGCCATTACATTGCTAAAATAGATTTCAGAAAAGTATTGGAGCGCCTGAAGGACAAACCCAACGGAAAATATATCGATGTGACCGCCATTACCCCGACACCTCTGGGAGAAGGAAAATCCACATCCAGCATGGGTCTTGTCCAGGGTCTGGGAAAACTCGGAAAGAAAGTTTGTGCCGCCATCCGTCAGCCTTCCGGCGGACCCACCATGAATATCAAAGGGTCGGCAGCCGGCGGCGGTCTTGCCCAGTGCATTCCCTTGACTCCCTTCTCATTGGGGTTCACCGGCGACATCAACGCCATCATGAATGCCCACAACCTGGCCATGGTTGCCTTGACCTCCCGTCTCCAGCATGAAAGAAACTATAACGACGAACAACTGGAAAGACTTTCCGGCATGAAGAGAATCGATATTGATCCCACAAGAGTGGAAATGGGTTGGATCATGGATTTCTGCTGCCAGTCTTTAAGAAATATCATTATCGGTATTGACGGTGTAAACGGCAAGACCGACGGCTATATGATGAAATCCAAATTCGGTATCGCCGTATCTTCAGAAGTCATGGCTATTCTGGCGGTTGCCAAAGACTTGAAAGACATGCGGGAAAGAATGGGCAAGATTGTTGTGGCCTATACCAAAACAGGTAAACCCGTCACCACCGAAGACCTTGAGGTGGCCGGCGCCATGACGGCCTGGATGGTGGACGCCCTCAACCCGTCTTTGATCCAGACCCTTGAAGGACAGCCGGTTATTGTTCATGCCGGTCCCTTTGCCAATATCGCCATCGGCCAGAGTTCCATCATTGCCGACCGGATCGGGCTTAAACTGGCAGACTATCATGTCACCGAATCCGGGTTTGGTGCAGACATCGGGTTTGAAAAATTCTGGAACCTGAAATGCCGTTATTCCGGACTGAAACCGGACTGCGCCGTTGTTGTGGCCACCATCCGGGCGCTGAAATGCCATGGCGGCGCTCCTGTTCCCGTTCCCGGAAAAGCCATGCCCAAAGAATACCTCACGGAAAGCGTGGAATGGGTTGAAAAAGGTTGCGGCAACCTCATCCATCATATCCGGAATGTCCGTAAGGCCGGTATCTCTCCGGTTGTCTGCATCAATGCTTTCTATACCGACACAGACAAAGAAATCGCAAAAGTCCGCGAGCTGTGTGAAAAAGAAGGTGCAAGGGTTGCCCTTTCCCGCCATTGGGAAAAAGGCGGCGACGGCGCCATTGAGTTTGCCCAGGCCGTTATCGAAGCCTGCGAAGAAAAAACCGAATTCAAATTCCTCTATGAACTGGATATGCCGATTAAAGAAAGAATTGAACTCATTGCCAAGGAAGTTTACGGCGCAGACGGCGTTGACTATTCAGGAGAAGCCAACAAGGCCATCGAACGGATCCAGGCCGACCCGAAACTGGCCGGTCTGGGCATGTGCATGGTGAAAACCCATTTGTCTCTGTCCGACAACCCAAGCCTCAAGGGCGTGCCCAAGGGCTGGAGACTCACCATCCGTGAAGTCCTCACCTACGGCGGCGCCGGATTCATCGTTCCCGTGGCCGGAACCATTTCCCTCATGCCCGGAACCAGCTCAAATCCGGCTTTCAAGAGAGTTGACGTGGATGTTGAAACCGGTAAGGTCCAGGGCGTGTTCTAAGCCATAGGATTCTGTAACAACAGATATTTGTCACTGAGAAAAGAAAACGGCGTTCGGTCCAAAGGATCGAGCGCCGTTTTTATGTGAACCGGTTCTTGTTTTAAGCGTTCTGCATTTCACAGGCCAGAAGGGTATGTTTGCACAGGACCGACGTGGTCACGGACCCGACCCCGGCCGGTACGGGTGAAATTTTTTCGACAATGGGTTCCGCCTGGGCGAAATCAACATCCCCGCAGTATTTGCCGGGGTTGTCCGGGTCGGCATTGATGCCGACATCAATGACAATCTGGCCGGGTTTGACAAAGTCGGCCTTGACCATCTTTGCTCGGCCCACGGCAGCCACCAGAATCTCGGCGTCCTTGCAGACATCCGGCAGGTTCTGGGTTCTGGAGTGGCAGATGGTGACGGTGCCGTGTTCCCTCAGCAGCAGCATGGCCATGGGTTTCCCGACCACTAGAGACCGGCCGAGAACCACGCATTTCCGGCCTTTGATGGGGATATTATAAAAATGAAGCATTTCCATGCAGGCCGTGGGCGTACATGGCGGGAATCCCGTGGGATCATCGGTGAACACCTTGGCCGCACCGCCGATGGTGAGGCAGTCCACATCCTTTTCCACGGGAATCAGGGTTCTGATTTTTCTTTCATCCAGGGTTTTGGGAAGCGGGGAAAACATTAAAATACCGTTAACATCTTTTCTTGCCCCGATTTCTTTTACCGCCTTTTCAAAAGAACTGGGAGTTAAACTTCAATTCATAAAAAAAATGTCTCTTCGCAAGCCCAAAGAAGCAATTGAAGACAATTTATGTTCACGTCCGCCGGACTGTTCAATTTGAAAAGAGGCCTGGTCTATGGTTTCCGGGTATTCAAAAACCTCGGCATCCATGCCGACGCCCTGGCAGGTTTTTTTTGCCCCGCCTTCATAAAACAGATCGTCGGGCCGGGCGCCCACCCGGATAATGCATAGCTTGGGGGTGATTCCCCGTGTTTTCAGTTTTTCGACCCTGTTGATAAGCTCTGCCTTGATGGCATCTGCCACCGGTTTTCCTTTTAGGATTTCTGCCATTTTCGGTCTCCTTATTTTGTCAATTTGGAAAGCACAAGATTAAAGGTTGCATCGGCTATTTTGGTGCCGTCCGCCAGAAGCTGATTCATTTCTTCCCGGGTTTTCTTGACAAAATCCTGGTTTTTGATGGTGTTTAAATTGATGATCACATTGAGGCTTCCTGAAAGCAGGGCTGCCTTCATAAAGGCCACGCCGCAACCCACATCGGAGATGGCGATCATGGTGCCGATCTGACCCATTCTCTCATGGATTTTGATACCGGCATAGGCTTTGCGCATGATTTCCATGGGGACGGAGCAGGCGGTTATGCAGCATTCTTCCATGGTTTTGGCCTTGTATTCAATTTCCTCGGGAGTGTTCTTTGGCAGCCCATAGGCCTTGGAAAGGGGCTCAAACACTTCGGCATCCTTATCCACAAGGGCTTCAAGTTCTTTGATGATGACTGAACCCTTAGCGATCAGCTCTTTGACTTCTCCTTCAACATCGGCATATTTTTTCTTCCCAACCGTCAGATTTCCCACCATATTGGAAAGGGCCATACCAATCGCACCTCCCATGGCCGCCGCGCCGCCGCCGCCGGGGACAGGTTCTTTTGAGGCCAGGACAGTGTTGAAATCTTTACATGATTTATCGAGCATTGACATCTTAGTGGTCTCCTTTTTGTTTAATTGATGATAGTTTAGCCTTTGATCCAAAACACCTATAGCGAACCCCTTTTTATCTGTCAAATCAAATTTGCCGGATTAAAAGTTTATTTTTTCCAGGGAATTATCTGAGAATGAATGTGAAAGAAAGGCTTTGAATACTGTCATCATGGAGAGATATTTTCATGATATGAGGGCCTGACCCATTGGGAGGATAGCGGAATCTTATGGGACCCGGCCCCATCGGTTCCATCCGTTCGTTGCGGAAAGCCGGCTCAGGGATTAAAGGCTCGATTTCTCCTTTGAAAGCCCTCATACCCGTAGAATAAGGATGGGGTTTCCGGGTTTCGGGGCTGTGCTCTTGAGTCATCCGGTCATGATTCCGTCGCCGAACAGGATCGGAAAGCACTGAATAGGCCTCTTGAACGGCACGAAAATGAGAATCGTCTTCACCATAATGATCCGGGTGGAATTCTTTGGCCAGCCTACGATAGGCGTCTTTAATTTCAACCGGGCTGGCATTGGATTGAAGCCCGAGGATAAGATAATAATTTTTCGGCATGGCCACCCTCCTGATAACCATTGTTTGGACAAGTAGGTTGAATACAAAATAAAATAAGATAATTTGTATTACTTTGTCAATTATAATTTAAATTGTAATGAATATTAAATGGATATGGTATTTTATATGATGATTTATTGTCCTTTGATTTTCGTCAATCAAAGGATGGCAAATGAATATTTAAGATGGTATTATAGGTCATCCTAAGGCCAAAAAGGTATTTTTCGGCATCCATATTCAGCAATCATTTAACATTAAAGGGGTCGGTATGGACAGGCTAGACGCAATTTTTTCACCGGAGACCATTGCGGTCATCGGGGCATCAAACCAGAAGGGAAAGGTGGGGCATGATATCTTTGCCAATATCCTGTCCGGCGGATACACCGGGACCCTCTATCCCGTGAATCCAAAAGCAAAATCCGTATTGAGCGTAAAGTGCTATGCCGGCATCGGCAATATCCCTGATCCCATTGACCTGGCCATGATTATTCTTCCACCCAAGGCCGCCTTAGAGACGGTCAAGGAATCCATTGCCAAGGGCGTGAAAGGCATCGTGATTGTTTCCGCCGGGTTCAAAGAAGTGGGAGGAGAAGGGGCCAGGATCGAAAAGGAAATCAAGGCCCTGTGTGCGGCTGCCCGGGTAAGGCTGGTGGGGCCCAATTGTCTGGGGGTCATCAACCCGTCTCCAAAGGTGTCTTTGAATGCCAGCTTTTCTTCGCGGATGCCGGCGGCCGGAAATGTGTCCTTTATTTCCCAGAGCGGAGCCCTATGCACGGCCGTATTGGATTATGCCGCAGATAAGGGATTCGGTTTTTCCAAATTCATTTCCATCGGCAACAAGGCCGACGTGGATGAACTGGACCTACTCAGGTATTACCACAACGACCCGGACACCGATGTGGTCATGATATATATGGAAGAATTGAGTCGGGGCGCCGAAGAATTTATCACCGAAGTCCGGGAAATGACCTCGGGGACCCATCCCACCCATGTCATTGCCATCAAGTCCGGCTCCTCCGATGCCGGGGCCAGGGCCGCCGCCTCCCACACCGGGGCACTGGCAGGCTCAGATGCATTGTATGACGCCATTTTCAATATGTCGGGCATCCTCCGGTGCGCCACCGTAAACCAGTTGTTTGATTATGCCCAGGCCTTTGCCGCCAATAAATACCCCACAGGGGACAGGATCGCCATTATCACCAATGCCGGCGGTCCCGGTATTATCGCCACGGACATGAGCGAGCAGTCTGGCCTGAGGCTGGCCAAATTCTCCGATGAAACCATACGGGAACTTAAAAAATACCTGCCTGCCACGGCTAATTTTTATAACCCTGTGGATGTCATCGGGGATGCGGCCCGGGACCGGTATGAAAATACCCTGGCCACGGTATTGAGCGACCGGGGGGTGGACGCGGCCCTGATCATCCTGACTCCCCAATCCATGACCGATGCCATCGGCACGGCCGAAGCCATTGTCCGCATCGCCAAACATACCATCAAGCCCATTGTCTGCGCCTTCATGGGGGTGGTGGACGTATCCGACGGGGTAAAGCTTCTGCAGAAGCACCGGGTCCCGGTGTACCAGTTCCCGGAAAGTGCGGCCCGATCCCTGGGCGCCTTGAGACAGGGGATGAAATGGCTGTTCAGAAAAATCCTGCCCCAGTTTGATCTGACCTATGATACGGAAAGAGCCCATAAAATTATCCAAGACAGCCTGGCTGCCGGGAAAACCGTTCTGGGGGAGCTGGATGGAAGCGAGCTGCTTCAGTGCTACGGCTTTAAAACCCTTCCCATGGCCCTTGCCAAAAATAAGGCCGAGGCCTGCGGCCTGGCGGCAAAGATCGGGTATCCGGTGGCCATGAAAATCGTCTCCCCGGATATTCTTCACAAGACCGATGCCGGCGGCGTCAGGGTGGGAATTGAGGATAAAGCCGAAATTGAATCAAGTTTTGATGCCATGATGGAAAAGGCCCGTGCCTTTAACCCGGATGCGAAAATCGAAGGGGTCCTGATCCAGAAAATGGCGCCCAGGGGAAAAGAAGTGATCCTGGGGTTGTCCAGGGACCCGGTCTTTGGGCATGCGGTCATGTTCGGACTGGGCGGCATTTTTGTTGAGGTTTACAAGGATGTGGTCTTCCGCCTGTCCCCCATGGGAAGGAATGTGGCTCGGAGAATGGTGAGAAGCATCAAGGGGTATCCGATTTTAAAAGGGCTCAGGGGAGAAAAACCTTCGGATATTGAAGCCCTTGAAAAACATATCGTGTCCTTGAAAGCCATGGCGGACCATCATCCCATGATCAAAGAGCTGGACATCAACCCCCTGTTTGTCCATGAAGAAGGCCAGGGCGCAACCGTGGCGGATATTATTATCCGGCTGGAAACACAGGAGGGCTGATCATTATCCTTTACCCGTTTATTTCAAAGGTTCCTGAACCTGTTCAGACATTGCCGGGTAAGGAAAGAACCGAAGCCCTAAGCCGTCTGGCAAGGGAATGTGTGGCTGCCTCTGCTCTTAAATCAAATTTGGCCGTCGGCGCCTTTGAAACCGATGAATCCGGCGCACCCCTGCCGTCCAACGGCGTCTTCTGGTCCCTCAGCCATAAACCGGAATATGTGGCCGGTGTTGCCTCGGCAAAGGAAGTGGGCATTGATCTTGAACGGCTCAAGCCCGTTTCCCATGCTTTGTTCAGAAGGATCGTGGATGAAACAGAAGCCCTCTGTTTTCCGGGCCGGGACAGGACCCATATTTTTTTCAGGGTGTTTACAGCCAAGGAAGCAGTGTTGAAAAAAACAGGGGTCGGGATGAGGGGGCTGTCAAAGGTAAAAATTCAAGAAGTATGGGATGACAGGAATCTTCTGGTCCGGTATTTGGATAAAAAATACCAGATTGAACATTTTTATTTTGACGGTTACCTTGCATCTGTGACAAAAGAGAATCTGGATATTGAATGGCATTTCAGATAAAACCATAATTCAAGGAGAAATAAAAATGGCCGAAGGAAAAGGGTTTGTCATGAGTGAGGCCACAGCAGCAGGCCCGCTGCCGAAAGTGGATTTTTCAAGTTTTATTTTATCCTTATATTCATCCGGGCTGGTTCAACTGGGTAAGGTTGAGGACCCCACCACCGGGAAAAAATCAAAGGATCTCAAGCTTGCAAGACACACCATTGACATGATTGCCATGCTGGAAGAAAAAACAAAGGGGAATCTGACCGAGGACGAAAAAAATCTTCTCAAAGCCCTTTTAAGTGAAATCAGGATTGCCTTTGTCGAGGCCAAGGCTTGACCCTGAAGTTTACATCCTTTGCAAAGATCAATCTGTTCCTCTATATCACATCAAAAAGAGAGGACGGATATCATACCCTGTATTCTCTCATGACGCCCATTGATCTTTGCGATGACCTTTATCTGGACTTTGATGCAGAAGGAACAAAGGTCGTCTGTACCCATCCCCGGGTCCCGGAAGATGAATCCAATCTGGCCCATAGGGCGGCAGACCTTTTTTTTCAGGCCCTGGGAGAAAAAGGGCATGAAACACACGGTGTTTCCATTGAGATCGTCAAGCGGATCCCGCCCGGCGGAGGCCTCGGGGGGGGCAGCAGCAACGCTGCCACGGTTTTGACCGCATTAAACGATTACCATCACCAACCGTTTTCAAAACCTGAATTAATGAAAATGGGACTGGGTCTGGGCGCCGACGTTCCTTTTTTCATGTTCAATGGCCCGGCCATTGTCCAGGGCATTGGTGAGCAGCTTGAAAAACCGCCTGATCTTCTCCCCTATCACCTTGTCCTGAGCGACCCCGGAGTCGCTGCGGAGACGGCAGCAGTATACAAAAGATTTGATTTTGAATTGACATCAACCCAAAAATATAATATGAATGCTGGTTTAAATGTATTGTTAAGGGGACGGGAATTTGATGCAGGGGCATGGATGCACAATGATCTTGAAGGACCGGCGTGCAGGCTTTACCCCGAAATCAGGGAAACAAAAGAAGAGATGGAGTTGTTGCTGCACACAAAGGTGCGGATGACGGGAAGCGGCTCATCTCTTTTTGCACTTTTTCAAGCCCGCAGGGAAGCGCAAAAGGGTTGTGAAATCCTCCTGGCTAAATGGGGCGGGAGCAATAGAAAGATTTTTCTTTCCTCCTTTGGCGGATAGGATGAGTTTATTGTACTGGGGCGTCGTCAAGCGGTAAGACACAGGGTTTTGATCCCTGCATTCAGAGGTTCGAATCCTCTCGCCCCAGCCATATATTTATATTTTTAAAAAGAGAATTTTTTTATGAACGGCTTGTCCATTTTTGCAGGAAATTCAAATCTTCCTCTTGCGAGCAAGATTTCCGAATATCTTTCAAAGCCTTTGGGAAGGATGAAAGTCAACCGGTTCAGTGACGGAGAAATTCAGGTTGAAATTCATGAGAATGTCCGGCGCCAGGAGATTTATGTGATCCAATCCACAAGTTATCCGGTGAACGACAATCTTGTGGAATTGCTGCTCCTGATCGATGCGTTCAAACGGTCTTCGGCCAGTAAGATCACGGCAGTGATTCCTTATTTTGGTTATTCCCGCCAGGATAAGAAAGTGTCTCCCAGGGTTCCTATCAGTGCCAAGCTGGTGGCGGATCTTCTGGAGTGCACGGGGGTTCACCGGGTTATCACCATGGATCTGCATGCCGGACAGATTCAGGGTTTTTTTAATTGTCCGGTGGATAACCTTTATTCAGCCCCGGTGATCATTGATGATATCAAGACCCGTTTTCCGGAGAATCTGGTGGTGGTGTCTCCTGACGCGGGCGGTGTGGAGCGGGCAAGGGCCTATGCCAAGCGCCTGCATGCCGGACTGGCCATTGTGGATAAGAGAAGAAGTGCGCCCAACCAGGCAAAGGCCATGGCCATTATCGGGGATGTTCAGGACAAAATTGCCATTATTATCGACGATATGGTGGACACCGCCGGGACATTGACCGAGGCCTCCGGCGTTATTGTGGAAAACGGGGCAAAAGCAGTTCATGCCTATTGTACGCACCCTGTATTGTCCGGACCGGCCATTGACAGAATAAACAAATCATCTTTAAGCTCTCTTGTTGCTACGGACACGATCTCTCTTTCTGAAGAAGCAAAACAGTGTGACAAGATCAAGACGCTTTCCATTGCCAAACTGGTGGGTGAGGCAATTGTCCGCAGTTACAGGGGTGATTCTGTAAATTCTCTGTTTGTATAAAACATAAATAATAGTCTTCTGCATGGATAGGTGCAGATACGGAGGAAAAAAACATTGGAATTAATTGATTTAAACGCAAAAAAAAGAGAAACAACGGGTAAGGGTGCTGCAAGGCAATTGAGGGCGAAAAAGGCCATCCCCGCCATTGTCTATGGCGGAAAAACAGAACCGACAATGCTGGCCCTGGACACGGTTGAATTTGATAATATTATCCGGAAACACGGCTCCATGGGCCTTTTTTTCAATCTTCGGATCAGCGACGCCGGCGCAGATAAAATTGTGATGCTGAAAGATATGCACATGGATACCTTCGGGTTGAATTATCTGCATGTGGATTTACAGGAAATCGACATGGAAAAGAAAATTACCGTCAGTGTTCAGGTTGAAGTCGTGGGCAAGAGTAAAGGGGTCAAGGAAGGCGGGCTTCTTCAGATTATCCGGCGAGAACTGGATGTGGTCTGCAAACCCATGGATACACCGGACACCATTCAGATTGATATTTCGGATCTGGATATTGGTGACGCCGTTCATGTCAACGATATTGATCTGGGTGAACACATCCATATTCCCCATGATGTCAATTTTACGGTTCTCACTGTAGTGCCGCCGTCAACCGATTCCAAGGAAAGAGGTGAAGAGGACGAAGAGCCTGCAGAGAAAGCCCCGGCAGCGCCTGCTTCTAAAAAAGCCGCTGAAGAATAATTCCCTTGTAGATGCCGGACTCGAAATATAAAATCATTGCGGGTCTGGGCAATCCTGGAAAGGACTATGCCCGGACCCGTCATAATATCGGCTTTCTGGCCCTTGACGTCCTGGCATTAAAATCCCGCCTGACCTTTGATAAAACCCGGTTTGATTCTGAATATGTAAAAGCAAGAATTAAGGGCAAAGAGGTGTTTCTCATCAAGCCTTTAACCTATATGAACCGAAGCGGGCTTTCCATTTATAAATTTGCCGCCTATTACAAAATCGAAATCCAGGACATCATCATTGTCCACGATGATATGGATCTTGACTTCGGAAAAATAAAAATCGTGAAAAGCAGGGGGCATGGGGGCCATAACGGTGTCCGGTCCATCATGGAAGCTTTTGGCAACAATGATTATATCCGGGTTCGGGTGGGTGTGGGCCATCCCTCATCCGGAAGGGATATTACCGGTCACGTCCTTGGCGGTTTTTCTCCCGATGAAATTCTCCTCCTTGACAAAACCACGGATACTGCTTCAAATGCCTGTCTTCATATCCTGGAAAACGGCGTTATTTCCGCCATGAATATCTTTAATCAGACCGCCAATCCATAAGATTTCAAAACTATTTGATTGACAAGGTTGTTTAAATATGGTTCCCTGCACAAGAATGGGCTAATTGTTTCTATAAAGAAAAGGCGGGCTATCAAATGGGTGAAAAATCCAAACGAATCAGAGTAAAACAGGGGACATCAAGCAAAAAGGAATTTTTAAAAGGGGATGTGGCTGTTTATCCGGCTCACGGTGTAGGGTATATTGAGTCCATCGAGAGCAAGGAGATCAACGGCGACACGTTGAATTTTTACATGATGAAAATCGTGGAAAACGGTATGGTGATTATGATTCCGACATCCAATGTGGAATCGGTCGGTTTAAGAGAACTCATCCCTGAAACGGAAGTGCCGGAGGTTTACAAGGTGATGAAGGAAAAAGCCCAGGGCTCCGACAACCAGACCTGGAACAGAAGGTACAGAGAATACATGGATAAGATCAAAACAGGTTCCATTTATGATGTGGCTGAAGTTTTCAGGGATCTTTTCCAGTTGAAGCTTGAAAAAGACCTTTCCTTTGGTGAGCGCAAGCTCCTTGATACAGCCCAGAATTTACTGGTTCAGGAGCTGTCCATGGCCAAAGATGTGGATGAAAAATTGATGATGCAGGAGATCGAAAGCCTTTTTATTTAAGTTTAATTGTTCCAAATTATAATTTAAACCGGCGGGCACTGATTTAATAAAGCGCCCGCCGGTTTTTTTATCTATGAATATGAATATTGCTATATCCGAAGATTTCGAAAATACAAGGCTTGACACCGTCCTCTGCGCCCTTGACAAGACGCTTACCCGGAGCAGGGCCGCAGCCCTGATCACGGCGGGTGAAATCCTTGTCAACAGCAAACCCAAAAAGCCCGGATACCGGGTTAAGGCGGGGGACCTCCTCACCGGTTATATTCCTGAATTTATGCTTGAGGCTGAGGTTCTACCCGAAGATATTCCCACGGATATTGTTTTTGAAGATGAACACCTCCTGGTGATCCATAAAAAAGCGGGAATGGTGGTGCATCCTGCCCCTGGAAATCTTACGGGAACCCTTGTAAATGCGTTGTTGCACCATAACCCGGATATCCTGGATATTGGTGAGGAAAAAAACAGGGCCGGCATTGTTCATCGTCTGGACAAAGATACCAGCGGTCTCATGGTCATTGCCAAAACAGACCAGGCCCTATGCTTTCTGCAAAAAGAATTCAGGGAACGCAGGGTTGAGAAAAATTATTTAGCCCTGGTGACGGGAAATTTATCGGAAGACCGGGGAGAAATAAACCTTCCCATTGGCCGTCATCCTGTGAAAAGAAAGCTGATGGCCGTTAATCATGAGACGGGGAAACCCGCCCTCACCCTCTGGAAAGTTCAAAAGCGGTTTAAAGAGGCCTGCCTGGTGGAAATTGCCTTAAAAACAGGAAGAACCCATCAAATCCGGGTCCATTTTTATGAAACGGGTCATCCCCTTTTGGGGGATCTGGTGTATCAACCCGGAAGGTTCAGGAAAAAAAAGAGCAGAGCGCCAAGGCAGATGCTCCATTCCCACCGGCTTTCCTTCAGACACCCCTATTCCGGCCGGAGGATGGAGTTCACGGCTGAATTGCCGGAGGACTTTTTAAGGGTTCTGGCCCTGCTGGAATCAGAAATTCAAAATTCAGAGTTTCCTATACCGCCTCAATCTTAATCGCACACACCTTGAATTCCGGAATTTTAGCCGTTGGATCCAGCTCTGCATTGGTCAGTTCATTGGCGGCGGCTTCTGCAAAATGAAAGGGGATGAATACGGTTCCTTCCACGGCTTTGGAGGAAACCTTCAGTTTTGCCGTAATTTTGCCTCGCCGGGAGAAGACATCCACCATGGCACCGGTATCAAGGGCCATTTTCTTTGCATCTGATTCGGAAACCTCCACAAAGCATTCCGGAGAAAGCGTATTCAGGCCCTTTGTTTTCATGGTCATGGTCCCGGTATGATAATGGTAAAGGACCCGGCCTGTGGTCAGGATAAACGGATAGTCCTTGTCCGGCAGTTCTGCAGGAGGGGTATGGGCTATGGCATGGAAAAGCCCTCTTCCCCTGGTAAACTGGGTGGTATGTAGGATGGGCGTTCCCTCGTGGATTTCCGTAGGGCAGGGCCAGTGGATGCCCGCCTTATCGATTCTTTCCCAGGTAATGCCTTTATAGGAAGGGGTTAGGGAGGCGATTTCCTTAAAAATATCATGGCTGGAGGCGTAGGACATTTCATATCCCATCCGCCCGGCTATATCGCAAAGTATCCGCCAGTCTTCCCGGGCTTCTCCCGGCGCTTCCACGGCTTTTCTGACCCGCTGAACCCGGCGTTCCGTATTGGTGAAGGTCCCGTCCTTTTCGGCAAAGCAGAAGGCCGGCAGCACCACATCCGCCATTTGTGCCGTTTCTGTCTGGAAAATATCCTGAACCACCAGAAAATCCAGGTTTTGAAATGCTTTTCGGGCATGGTTCAGATCCGGGTCCGAGACCATGGGATTTTCACCGATGATAAAAAGGGCTTTGAGGCTTCCCTCATGGGCTCGCTGAACCATTTCGGTAACGGCCAGGCCCGGAGTTCGAGACAAGCCTGTGGTGTGCCAGGCTTTTTCATAATGGCTTCTGGCCTCATCATTGCTGACCAATTGATAGGCGGTAAACACATTGGGTAGCCCACCCATGTCACAGGCCCCCTGGACATTGTTCTGGCCTCGCAGGGGGTTCACCCCGCCACCGGGTTTTCCCAGGTGTCCGCAAAGCATGGAGAGATTGGCCAGAGATTTGACATTATCCGTACCACAGGTGTGCTGGGTAATTCCCATGCAATAAAGAATGGATGCGGCCCCTGCTTTGGCAAAGGCCCTGGCAACGTCGATAAGATCCCCGGCCTTGATTCCTGTAACGGCTTCTACATATTCAGGGGTATAGGTTTCAACAAGAGTTTTCAGGGCTTCAAAATTTTCTGTCCGGTCTTTTATAAAAGCTGTGTTCTGGAGGCCTTCTTTTATAATGATGTGCATCAAACCGTTGATCCAGGCAATATCGGTGCCGGGATGAGGTCTGAGCCATTTGTCGGCGTATTCGGTGAGCTTGATTTTTCTCGGATCAATGATATAGAGCTTCTTGCCTTTCAGGGTTGCCCGCTTGACAAAGCTTGAAAGAACCGGATGATTTTCCGTGGTATTGGAGCCCGTCACCAGGATCAGGTCCGAGGTTTCAATATCGGCAATGGTATTGGTCATTGCACCGCTTCCAAAGGCTGCAGCCAGACCGGCTACGGTGGAGCTGTGTCACAGCCGGGCGCAATGGTCGATATTGTTTGTTTTCAGCACGGCCCGGGTAAATTTCTGGGCAATATAATTGTCTTCATTGGTGGTCCGGGCAGAGGTCAGGACCCCGATGCTGTCCGGGCCGGATTCCGATTTGATTGCGGATAGTTTCTGCGCCACAAGGTCCAGGGCCTCATCCCAGGAGGCTTCCACCTGTTTCCCGTCTTTTTTGATCAAAGGTCGGGTCAGACGCTCCGGTGAGGCAACAAATTCATATCCGAACCGGCCTTTGACGCAGAGGCTGGCATGGTTCGGGGGAAGATCGGTATCAGCCCCGTCTATTTTGACAATCTTATTCTCCTGGACAAAGACATCCATCTGGCATCCCACACCGCAGAATGAGCAGGTGGTTCTGATTTTTCGGGTATCTTTAAACCGGTGGTCCCTGAAGGCCTTATCCGGCACCAGGGCGCCTACTGGACAGGTCTGAAGGCATTCCCCGCAGAAAACACAATCAGAGTCTTTTAAGGCGGCGTCATTTTTTGCAATGATCTTGAGGTCATCCCCAGCGTATCCGAATTCAATGGCATTGTTGACCTGGATTTCCCGGCAGGCCTTGACACATCTGCCGCAAAGAATGCATCTTGAAAAATCCCTGATAATGAACGGATTGGCTCTTTCGGTCTCATACCGGCATCCCTTTGACGGCGTATGCCGGGTTTTTACCTGGTACCGGTAAGCCAGATCCTGAAGTTCACAATCGCCCCAGACCGGGCAAAGGCCCTCTTTTTCGTCATTTTTAAGAACCGTCAGTTGAAATGATGTCCAGTCTTTTGCATCCATTTCTCTGGCGGCGCAATTGTGATGGCCCGAAGCAAGAAGCCGTTTGATAACTTCTTTTCTTGCCTCAATCACCTTTGGAGAGTCGGTAAGGATAACCATTCCCTCTTTTGCTTCAGCAGCACAGGATTCAACCAGGCCACCGTCTTTTATCTCAACCTGACAGATCTTGCAGGTATGGGTGGGTATGGTGTTTTTTAAATGACAAAGGGTTGGAATATCGATATTGTTGCGCCGTGCTGTTTCAAGAATTGTCTCACCTGGTTTAAAGACCAGATGGTTTCCATTGATGATGATAGTATCTCGGTCCATGATTTTATTCCGGGGATAATTGTATAACTGTTTCACTCACTTGTCCTGACAACAGATAATTTAGTACACTCTGGGTTTTCTATTGTCAATGAACCGCTGTAAAAAATTTTGCTATATTATTGACTTTTCGTTTTTGAGGGGGTTATAGAAGAGTGGACGAATAAAACGCCAACGGGGTAAGGATATATACATGCTTCAATCTATCATATTGATGGGAGGACTGGGTGTGGCCATCGGAGCCATTCTGGCCGTCGCATCAAAGGTTTTTTACGTTTATGAGGACCCAAAAGTGGTGGCCGTGGGCGGCGCTCTGCCCGGTGCCAATTGCGGGGGATGTGGGTATCCGGGCTGTAACGCCAATGCCGAGGCCATCGTCAAGGGCCTTTCTGCCGTAAATTCCTGTGTGGCCGCAGGAGAAGAGGTTGCCCTGGAAATTGCCGCCATCATGGGCGTGTCCGTGTCGGACAAGGAACCTGAATTTGCGAGACCTGGGTGTTATTACGGCAAAGATGATGCCGATATGGAATATCAGTATCTCGGGGTAACCGATTGCAGGGCCGCTGAAATGCTTTTCGGCGGGATGAAGGTTTGCAGAATAGGGTGTTTGGGGCTTGGAACCTGTGTAAAGGCTTGTATGTTCGGGGCCTTAAGCATGGGAAGGGACGGCCTGCCCAAGGTTAACCTGGATAAATGCACGGCATGTGGCGCCTGTGAACGGATTTGCCCCAAACATATCATCCGGCTGACTTCCGCAGCCCTTAGAATCTTAAGGGAATATACCCGGGAAGAATGCACCACTCCCTGCCAGAGGGCCTGTCCCACAGGGATTGATATCAAGGAATATATCAGGCTTATCCGTGAGGGAGATTATGAAGGCTCCATTCAGGTGATCAAAGAAAGGAACCCTTTCCCAACCGTTATTTCCAGGATTTGCCCTGCCCCATGCGAATCCAACTGCCGGAGGCTTTTACAGGATGAATCCGTTGCCATTAACGGATTAAAGAGATTTGTCTGTGATTATGAAATGAATCTGGACCGCCGGATACTGCCCTATAAGGCGCCGGCCACGGGAAAAAAGGTGGCTGTTATCGGTGGGGGAGTTGAAGGACTGTCCGCAGCGTTTTTCAGCGCAAGACTGGGCCATGAACCAACTGTTTTTGAAGCGACGGATGTTCCGGGAGGGATTCTTCGCAAGGCCATCAAGAGGGAAAGATTACCCATGGAAATCCTGGATTTTGATATCGAAGGCATCCGGCAGATGGGGATTGATATCCGGACCAAGGCCAAGGTAGGAAGGGAATTTACTGTTGATGGACTTTTAAGAGAGGGCTTTCATGCTGTTTTTACCGCCACGGGCGGATGGGATTCCAGACTTCTCCGGGGAGATATGGCTGAAGCAGATAATGTTTTTCCGGGGGCCTACCTTTTAATTGACCTGTTAAGAAGCGGAACCGATACCGGGATCAGCCTCCCATCCGGGACAAAGGCCGTCATCGTGGGTGGAGAAAGTATTGTTGCCGAGGCTGTTGAAATTTTAAAGAAAAACGGTAGCAAAGCCATTGTCGTGATTTCAAGAAAGCCTGTTTCGTCCTTCGGCTCTGAGGTTTCAGAGCGGCTTTCAAAAGCCGGAGCAGAACTCATTTATGGTGCCGGTGTCACAAAGGTGAGGGGAGAAGACAACCGGTTAACCGGTATTGAATATACGGAATTTGACACGGGCAAGAAGCATGACATGGATGCGGATCTATTGATTATCGGTTCCGGAAGATGCCCAGAACTCGTTTTTATTCCTGAAATCAAGGATGAACCGGACAGGGAAAACAATTCAGATCAAGCGCCCTTGCGATGGGAAGGTCACGAACTTCAGAAAAAACCGGATGGGAATCGGGAAGCTGGCCTTTTATCGGACCAAGATGTCGTCAGTGAATATGCTTCGGTTGTTGCCGCCATCAACGGCGGTAGAAAAGCAGCAGCAGCCCTTCATTGCCTCATGACCGGCACCGGGTTCCAGGATCCGTCTCTTATGATTACGGCGAGTTCCAATCTCCAGGATGTTGCTTTTTTGAAGAGTGTGAATCCCATACCCAGGACCATCCTGAAATTGACAGATCAACGCCATGGATTTCCCGAAGCATTTTCAACGGGTTTTTCACCGGAAGAGGCTAAAAAAGAAGCAGACAGGTGTTTAAGATGCGGTCTTGTCTGTTATGAAAAAACAAAATTGGAAGGGAAGGGTTTAACATAAAAAAAATTAATGCCGTCATATTAATCCTGTTGGGATAATCCATGAGACCAGAACAGATACTGATTGTCGATGATGAAAAAAGGATAGTGGAGAACATTTCTCTTTGTTTGCAAAAAGAGGGGTATCGGGCTGTAGGAGCATATAACGGCGATGAGGCCATAAAATATTTCGAGCAGAACAGATTTGACCTGGTTTTGCTGGATATCAGCATGCCCGGAAGGAACGGGTATGAGGTCATGGAGCATATTTACGGTCTTGATGATGAGGTCTTGATCATTATTATTACCGGCTATGCATCCATTGAGTCGGCTGTCCGGGCCTTGAAGATCGGGGCCTGGGATTATCTTAAAAAACCCTTTGAATATGCCGACCTCATCAAAACCGTTCAAAATGCCCTTTCTCAGAAAAAATTAATCGCCGCCAAAAAGGCTGTATCGGCAAGACTTGAAGCCTCGGAAAGACAATTCGAATATATGGTGAACAATTCTCCGGATCTGATTTTCATCCTGGATCAGAAAGGGTGTTTCACCTTTGTCAACCATCAGTTTGAAAGGGTTTTGGGATTTGTAAACCAGGACCTGATCGGGAAACGGTTTGAAACCGTTGTCCATAAAGACGATCTGTTAAAAGCCGAGGCCCTGACCAATTTTGATATGCCCGGCTATCATGACGGCAAAGAATCTCATTTCAGATTTTTGAAAATGGGAAAAATGAAATCCAAACAGGATTTCTTTGATTCTTGCGCCTATATGGAGCTTAAGACCTCACCCCTGCATCTGCCGGCCAGCGATGAAAAAGAAGAATTCAAGGGCCTATATGCCGTGGCCAGGGATGTGACGGACCGGATCAATCTTGAAAATCAGTTGCGCCAGGCTCAGAAAATGGAAGCCATCGGCACCCTTGCCGGAGGGATTGCCCATGATTTTAACAATATCCTCATGGGAATCCAGGGGTATGCCTCTCTTGTAAAAAGTGGATTTCAAAAGGAAAGCGAGGAATATAAGCGGTTGGCCAGCATTGATGAATATGTTTTCAGCGGTGCTGAGATGGCCCGTCAGTTACTCGGATTCGCCCAAAAAAGTACCCAGGAAACCTCCCTGATCAATCTGAATTATCTGTTGAAAATGTCTGCCAAGATGTTTGGCCGCACAAAAAAAGACATATTGATTGAGCAATACCTTGAAAAGGATCTCTGGGGAACCATTGTTGATGAGGGCCAGATCAAACAGGTTCTCATGAATCTTTTTGTTAATGCCTGGCAGGCCATGCCCAATGGCGGAAAGATCATTATCCGGTCCGAGAATTCCGTGGTGGATGATGCCAAGGGCGGTGAGCTAGGGCTCGCATCGGGGACCTATGTCAAGATCACGGTTGCAGACACCGGTATCGGAATGGAGGAGGAGATCGTGTCCAGGATTTTCGATCCGTTCTTTACCACCAAGGAAAGAGGTCAGGGGACCGGACTGGGGCTTGCCACCACCTATGGTATCCTTAAAAGCCATAAGGGTCTGGTAAGGGTTGAAAGTGAGCCTGGAAAGGGAAGTGCTTTCATGTTCTTCCTGCCCGCCAAAAGGACCAGGGTGAAAATGCTCAAGAAGGCTGAAGAAAAACCTGCGATTATCAATGGAAAAGGAACCATTCTTCTGGTGGATGATGAAGAAGGGGTGGTTGAGGTCTGTTCAGATATGGTAGAAACCCTTGGATATCATGTAAAGGCCGTTTCAAGCGGAAAAGAGGCCATTGACGCCATAACCTCGGAAAAGGACCGGATCGATCTTGTTATTCTGGATCTGGTCATGCCCTCCATGAGCGGCCAACAGGTCTTTGAAAAGATCAGGGCCATTGATCCGGATATTAAAATAATCGTGTCTTCGGGTTACAGCCGGGAAGAAGAAATCGAAAAAATGATGCAAAAGGGTTGCGACGGGTATATTCTCAAACCCTTTGACATGGCAACGCTTTCCAAAAAATTGGATGGAGTCCTGAAAACCCGGGAAAAGGTATAGCGAACCGGAACATGTTTTAAAATAGAGCAGGGCCCGGGAGTTTTTCCCGGGCCCTGTATTTTTATCGCTTTTATATGCGTTTATGCAAAGGCTTTTTCAAGCGGCGGGATGATCTCTTTTTTCCGGCTCATGACGCCTTTCAACCATGCTTTCCCATTTGAAGGAGCAACGCCGAAGGCTTTTTGAACCACGGATTCGTCATCTGAGGCAATCAAGAGTTCGGTGCCTTCCTTCATGATATCGGTCAGCATGAGGAAAACGCTGTGGTGGCCTTTTTCTTTTTTAAGGGCCTGGATGTCTTTTGCAAGATCAGCCTTAATCCCGTCAACGATGGAAAGATCAACCAGTTCGAGCTGCCCGATGCCCACGCCTTTTCCACCCATTTTGAAATCCTTGTAATCGCGGAAAACAAGTTCACGGATGGGTGTGCCGTCAACAGCGGATTTAACTTTGAACATCTGGATGCCGAGACCCGGAAGGTCTTTTTCACCACAGATTTCAGCCAGGTAGGCGCAGATCTCTTTGTCTTTATCGGTGCAGGTGGCGGATTTGAAAATAACGGTATCGGAAAGGATGGCGCACAGCATGATCCCTGCGATATCTTTGGGGATGGCAACATTAAAGTATTTGTACATGGATGCAATCACGGTGCAGGTGCAGCCCACGGGCCAGATCCAGCATTCAAGGGGCTGAGAAGTGGTTACATCGCCCAGTTTGTGATGATCCACAATGCCGAGGATATTGGCTTTGCCAAGATCGTCAGGGCTTTGGGCAAGATCGGAATGATCCACCAGATATACACTTTGTCCGGCATAGGACGTGACCACTTTGGGTGCGGTAACGCCGTATTTTTTGAGCACAAAATTGGATTCCGGGTTCAGCTCGCCCTGAACTGCTGCAGCGATATCTTCACCCAGTTTTTTCTTAAGATCTGCCAGTGCAATCGCTGCACAAACGGAATCGGTATCCGGATTTTTGTGGCCAAATACTAAAGCTGTCATAAAACCTCCTGATTAATTGGTCATGTTTTTATAATGTGATGATCCTCATCGATCATCTAAAGTTTCCTTATTTCCATGCAAAAACCGCAATATCTTATAAAATTAATTGGTAAGATAAACAAGGGAAAATTTGCTTGTCCCTTCTATTTTCTTTAAATATCCGGGAGTCTGCTCCAACGGTCTTTACATACAGGTTTTGCAAATCCGGCAGTCCGCCATGGGACAGGAAGCTGAAATTTTTTCCTTTGCCGCTTTTTTAAATTCCTTAACAAGGAATTCTTTTTTGATCCGGTTATCGAGAAAATCCCAGGGCAGGGGAGAATCCAGAGGCTTTTCCTGGTAGACAACGGCATCACAATAGACCTTGTTTTCCTTCATGGCGGCGGACCATCCTTTTACCGCCGCATATTCCAGAATATCCGCAGCCTTCTGATCTCCCAGGGAGAGAAGGGCATGGATTTTGGCCTTGCGCAGGGATTCGACATTGATCTTGACATTGGCTGTTTTTTTCAGGCCTTCATGAATAATGTCCACCCGCTGTTTTAAAACCCCGGCTTTTTCCATGGGAGCCCATTGGAAAGGGGTAAAGGGTTTTGGGATAAAGGGGTTGATGCTCAGGGTAATGGTTCCGATTTTATGTTTCTTTTTTGAAGCGCTCAGAAATTCTGACTTGATTTTTTGGGTCAGATCCACAATGGCATAGATATCGGCCTCCTCTTCAAAGGGAAGACCGATCATGAAATAGAGCTTTAGATTGATGATCCCGGCATCCACCAGCCGTTTGGCGGCGTCCAGAATATCCTTTTCCGTTATTTTTTTGTTAATGACGGCCCTCATCCTTTCAGAGCCTGCTTCAGGAGCAATGGTGGCGGTCTTGACTCCGCTTGCGGCGAGGGCGCCCACCAATTCGTCCGACAGTTTATCTGCCCGGAGCGAGGAAAAGGACAGTTTAAAACCGCGGCTGGTACCGTAGGCGCATATTGCTGCAATATCAGGGTGATCGGCAATGGCCGAACTCACCAATCCGATTTTATCTGTTTTGCCTGAAGCCGTGTCCATAAGGCCCATAATCGTATGTGTCGGATAGATCCGCGGGGGGCGGTAGACGAATCCTGAACTGCAAAAACGGCAGCCATGGGGGCATCCCTTCAGAATCTCAATGAGGAAAGCATCTTTGAAAGCGGTTTTGGTGGTCAGGATGGAGGTGAAGGTTGAAATTTCATCAAGGCTTTTCAGGTATTGCACCTGGATGCGGAAGGGGGTCCGGGAGGTATGGAGGGCAGGAACATAGGCGCCGGGTACGGTCTGTTCCAGGGTTTGCAAAAATTCAGCCCGTGGGCTGATTTTTCCATAGGCCTGGAAAAAAGGCGGGATCAGGCATTCGGCCTCCCCGAGGAGGAAGAGGTCCATAAACGGGGCAATGGGCTCAGGATTTAAAAAACAGGCGACTCCCCCTGCGACCACCAGGGGGTGGAGGTGGTTTCGATCAGGTGATCGCAAGGGGATGCCTGCTTCTCCTATGAGTTGAACAAGGTGGATAAAATCGTTTTCAAAGGATATTGAAAAAAAAACAATATCAAATTGATCAAGGCAAAGGCCTGTTTCAAGGCTTCTGACCTTCCGGGAGGGTTCCCCCGGGTCCGGCAGAAAAACCCTTTCGCAGGACACATGGTCCATTTGGTTTAAAAGCCGGTAAACGGTTTGAAACCCCAGGGAAGACATGCCTGCCGAATAAGTATTGGGATACACCAGGGCGGTTTTTATCAGCCCCTTGGTTTGTTTCCGGATGGCCCCTTGTTCAACTGTTCCTTCTCTGTTGTGACCATCCTCCCAGGCAGGTCTATGCCTTTTTTTCATCGATCAATCGGCTTTTCGTCTCAAAAATGTCGGAACCTCCAGATCGTCGTTATCAAACTGCATGGCGCTGTAATTGTTCATGATATCATCGTCTCCCACGGCTTTTTTATGTTTGACGATGACCGGGTTGTCAAATTCATTCCAGTTGGCCAGTTCTTCGGGCGTCGGAACCCTCAGATGGCCCCTGGCGACAGGCTCTGACGCTGATCGTGGCTGCGACAAGGCCGGCTGCGGCGACCCCTGCCATGCGGGTCCCTGGGAGAACTGCGCCCCCCGGGCCGAGGCGGCTGAAGCCTGTTGATGATAAATGGGCTGGACCACGGGATCAAAATGATGGATATTGTTGGGCTCGGCCTTGGGCTCATCGGAGCCGATGCCGGTGGCAATGACCGTAATCCGGATCTCATCTCCCAGTTCTTCATCAAAGGTCTGTCCCCAGATGATTTCCGCATCGTCTCCGACTTCCCTGTGAATCCGGTCCGAAGCTTCCGTCATTTCATCCAGGGTCAAATCGGAGCTGGAGGTGATATTCATTAATACGGCTTTTGCGCCGGAAATGGAGATATCTTCCAGGAGAGGATGGGAAATAGCCCTTTCAGCCGCTTCAACGGCCCGGTTTTCTCCGGAGGCGATTCCAATCCCCATGAGGGCCTTGCCTGATTTCTGCATGGTGGTTTTGACATCTGCAAAATCAAGATTGACATGGCCCGGCATCATGATCAGATCGGTGATGCCTTTGACGGAATGATGAAGGATTTCATCGGCCTTGATGAACATATCCACCATTCTTGCGCCTTTGGGGGCGATCCCCCGGAGCCGGTCATTGGGGATGGTAATAACGGTGTCGGTAATACCGTGAAGTTTTTCAAGACCTTCAAGGGCCTGTTTTTCACGTTTTTTGCCTTCAAAGGAAAAGGGTTTGGACGCCACGGCCACGGTCAGGATGCCGAGATCCTTGCAGATTTCCGCAATGACCGGAGCGGCTCCCGTGCCTGTTCCCCCGCCAAAACCGGCGGTGATAAACACCATATGGCTGTCCTTCAAGGCTTCCCGGATCTCGTCGGCACTCTCGAGGGCCGCATCCCGGCCTTTCTGGGGGTCTGCACCGGCCCCAAGGCCTTCGGTCAATTCTTTTCCGATCTGAATTTTGACTTCAGCCATGGATGCTTCCAGGGCTTGCCGGTCGGTATTGGCAACGATGAATTTAACCCCCCGAAGCTTTGCATTGATCATGTTGTTGACGGCATTACCGCCGGCCCCACCGACACCGATAACCTTAATTTTTGCCGAACTTTCGTTTTCTACATAAGAAAATGCCATATCCACCTCCATAAAAAATTAAATAATATCTTTAAACCACTGTTTCATTCTGTTTAATATTTTCGAAACGCCCTGGCTTTCCACATCCTTGATATTCAGCTTGCAGGTCGCATGGGAACCGAACATCACCAGTCCGACCCCTGTGGCAAAGGCAGGGTTTTTAACAATATCCTTCAAACCGCCGATTCTATCGGGATGCCCGACTCTGACCGGGACATTGAAAACCGATTCCGCGATTTCCGAAATCCCGTCCAGGACCACGCTTCCCCCGGTCAGGACAAAGCCTGCCGGGTATGAATTTTCAAGCCCGTTGGAAAACACTTCTTTTTTCAGCAGGGTAAAAATTTCTTCCACCCGAGGTTCGAGGATTTCCGCCAGGATTCCCTTGGAAAGTTTTTTCGGAGCTCTCCCGCCCACAGCCGGAACCTCGATGACGGCTCCGTTTTTCACATTTGAAGCCACACAGGTGCCGTGCGTGATTTTGATTTTTTCAGCTTCCGGCAGCGGGGTCCTGAGACCGATGGAAATATCATTGGTCAGGTTCTGTCCGCCCAGGGTCAGTTCATAGATGAATTTTAGATTGTTATCCTTGAAAAGCGCGAGATCTGTTGTGCCGCCGCCCATATCTGCAATGATGCATCCCAGTTCCTTTTCCTCGTCCGTGAGAACGGCTTGGCCCGATGCCAGGGATTCCAGGGCAATGTCACAGACTTCAAGCCCGGCTTTGTTGCAGCATTTCACAATATTCCGGGCCGAGGATACGGCCCCGGTCACAATGTGAATCTTGGCTTCCAGCCGGATGGCCGTCATGCCCACGGGATTCTGGATGGATTTCATATCATCCACAATGAATTCCTGGGGAATGACATGGAGGATTTCCCTGTCCGTGGGGATGGCCACGGCTTTTGCCGCATCCACCACCCGTTCCACATCCTGTTCCGTGATTTCCCGGCCTTTGATGGCAATAATCCCGTGGGAGTTAAAACCTTGGATATGGTTTCCGGCAATGCCCACATAGACGGATGAAATATCACATCCTGCCATGAGTTCCGCTTCTTCCACCGCTTTTTTGATTGAATCCACGGTGGATTCAATGTTCACGACAGATCCTTTCCGAAGCCCGGTAGAGGGATGGGAGCCGACACCAATAATGCTGATCTGATCGTTCAGCATTTCACCGACAACCGCACATATTTTTGTGGTCCCGATATCCAGGCCGACAATTATTTTTTCACTTCCCGGCAAATTAAGCCCCCTTTTTTAAATTGTTGTGCAGCGCATCATTGAGTTTTGTCTTGATAAATACTTTTTCAATATTGAAAATGTCCATGGCGCAGATTGTTTTTTCAGGCAGGTATTTATCAATATACGCTTTGATTTTTTTTGCTTTTTTCAGTTTTGCGTTAAAATTATCAAATCCCAGCTTGATGGGAATGATTTCCGGGTCCGGAGTTGAGACGGAATTGAATTCATGTTTTGTCTCCAGGGTGATCCCTGTCAGCTCATTGCCCTGTATCCGTTCAACAGGCAAGGCCTCTGCCGTTTTTAAAAAATCCATCACCGAATCAAAGAGCATGCCGGAAAAACCGTATTCATCCCGGATAGGGATCAGATCAAGCCCGGAGATGACGGGCAGGTTTTCGGCCCGATCCGTTAAAGGGTCATATTCCTTAAAGGGCAGACCCTGGATGTTGATCAGGATATCAGCAGCTTCCCTGATCCGGACAATGGCCAGGGGCTCATGCTCTTTGATGACGATCTTTAGTTTTGAATCCAGCCGTCTATCCAGGGAGGCAGAATGGACCCAGGGATGTGAGAGGATCTGCCGTTCAGCCAGGGATGCGTTCAACTCATAAATATTTCTGCTCCTGTTTAAACCGGCCAGGGCAAGGATTTCTTCCCTTGTCACATGGTCTGTGCCAAGGATTTCAATTTCTGTAATGTTGAAGAATTGTGCCTGGGTGATAAAATCGTGAACAAAAATGGCAGCAAGACTCAGGATACAGAAAAAGGCCACCACCATGATGAATTTCAGGCAAACATCAATGCCGGCGTTGAAATCCGAATTCAAATGTGACACTTCCGCCGGACCGGGTTTATACCGATTGGGTTTGATTTTTTTATTCACCTTCAACCCTCACTTCTGTTTCAAGTTTAATCTTAAAGGCATTGAATACCGTGTCTTGAATATGCCGCTGTAACCGAAGTATGTCATCGCAGGTGGCATTGCCCGTGTTAATGATATAATTGGCATGGATGTCCGATACCCTGGCGCCGTTGAAATCTGTTCCTTTGAGGCCTGATTTTTCAATGAGTTCTCCTGCCGGCATGCCCTGGGCCGGGTTTTTGAAAAAGCAACCGGCGCTGGCTGCGGAAATCGGCTGGGTGGCCTTTTTAAAAGATAGATTCTTTTGAACGGTCTTTTCGATCTCCATCCGGTCTGCAGGTTTTAAGGCAAGGGTGGCTGCAACAATGATCCCGGGAAGCTCAAGACACCGATAGGAAAACTCAAGGTTTTTTCTTTCAACAATTTCCAGACTCAAGGTCTTGGGGTCCACTATCTGGATATCCCGGATGATTCCAGACATGTCCCCCGCCTTTGTCCCGGCATTCATGGCAAGAGCGCCGCCCAGGGTTCCGGGGATACCGGCGGCAAATTCAAGACCGGAAAGGGAGTGATCCAGGGCAAACCGGCACACCGTTGACAGGCGTTCTCCTGCTTCTGCAGCCACAAGGGTTTCTTTTGGACTGGAGGCTGTGATGCGGACCCCGGATTTCAATCCAATGGTGACGATGACTAGGCCCCGGATGCCTTTATCGGAAACAAGCACATTGGTGCCGCCGCCCAGGAGGGTCACTGGGATATCCTGTTGAGCGGCATACCCGAGAAGGGCTTTCAATTCCTCTACGGTTTTCGGCAGGGCCAGGAGATCGGCGGGCCCCCCCACCTTAAAAGAGGTATAGGGCTTTAAGGGCTCATCCCTTAACAGGCCGAATTTTTGAGCCATTGTCGCGTATTTTATGTCTTTTGTCGTTGTCATACCTTGCCGTTATAAGATATCCAAAAGTTTTTCACCCAGGGTGTAAATATCCCCGGCGCCCAGGGTCAGCACCATATCCCCTTTTTTGGCCTTATGGGTGATGATGGACAGGGCCTGGGTGAAATCCGGGGCATGGGACACATCCTTATGCCCGTGCTCTTTGATGGCCTCACATAAACTCTGGGCATCCACTCCTTCGATTTCCTTTTCACTGGCCGCATAAATGGGAAGCACAATGAGGATATCCGATTGATAAAAGGAACGGGTAAATTCCTGGAACAAGCCCTGGGTGCGGGTATACCGGTGAGGCTGGAAGGCTACGATGAGCCGTCTGGCCTTGTAACACTCCCGGATGGCCGTCAGGGTGGCCAGGATTTCCGTGGGATGATGACCGTAATCATCCACCACCAGGATGCCTTTTTTTTCCCCCTTGACCTCGAGCCGTCTTTTTACGCCTTCTATCTGTTCCAGGGCCTTTTTAATGGTTTTAAAGGAAAGGTTCAGTTCAAGTCCTGCGGCAATTCCTGCAAGGGCATTGGAAACATTGTGCTTGCCGGCAAGATTCAGGGAGATTTCCCCCAGTTTTTTCTCATGCCGGAACACGGTGAAATTGCTCTGGGTGCCCTGGAATGAAATTTCCCGGGCCTGGAGATCCGACTGGGCGCTCATGCCGAAGGTGGTATAGCGGACCTTGATCCGGGGCAGGATGTCCTGGATATGTTCATTGTCCAGGCACAGGATGGCCAGCCCGTAAAACGGAACCGAATTGATGAACTGGACGAATTTGTCTTTGATGTCTTCGATATCTTTATAAAAATCCAGGTGTTCCAGGTCGATATTGGTCACCACGGCAATGGCCGGTGAATATTTCAGGAAAGACCCGTCGCTTTCATCGGCTTCGGCCACAATATAATCGCCCTTGCCGTGGAGGGCATTGGTATCCAGGCCCTTGAGAAGCCCGCCGATGACCACCGTGGGGTCCAACCCGGCCGTGTTGAGGATCTGGGCAACCATGGAAGTGGTGGAAGTTTTTCCATGGGCCCCGGATACGGCAATGGAATATTTGATCCGCATGAGTTCGGCCAGCATTTCAGCCCGGGGGATGATGGGAACGGAGATTTCTTTGGCCCGGACGACCTCCGGATTTTCCTTTGAAACGGCCGAAGACGTCACCACCACATTGGCGCCCTCTACCTGTTCTTTTCGATGGCCCTGGTAGATGACGGCGCCCTTTGACTCAAGGCGTTTGGTAATATGGGACAGTTTCAGGTCCGATCCGGAGACCTGGTAGCCGAGATTCAAGAGAAGTTCTGCAATACCGCTCATGCCGATGCCGCCGATACCGACAAAATGGATATGATAGTTTTTCTGATACATGGGTTAACCTCTTATCCTTTTGAAATTTAAGATATGATCTGCAATGGTTTTTGCAGCATCGGACTTTGCCAGGCCTTTGAGTTTTTCAGACATGAGGTCCAGCCTTTTTTGATCAATGATCAGGCTTTCAATGACCTGTTTCAACGTGTTTCCATTGAGGTCCCGGTCCTTTATCAGGACGGCGGCCCCTTGTTCTTCCAGAGCCTTTGCATTAAAGGTCTGGTGGTCATCGGCCGCATGGGGAAAGGGGATCAGAATGGCCGGAAGTCCGTGAACACAGAGTTCGGAAATGATTCCGGCTCCTGCCCGGGTAACGGCCAGCCGGGCTCGTTTCTGGATTTGGGGCATATCATGGAAAAAGGCGCTGACCCTGGCCCGGATCTTCAGGTCGGCATATTTCTGCCGGATCACGGCTTCACCCTGGATTCCGGTCTGGTGGACGATATACAGCTTATCCCGGCCATCCATGAGGGTCAGGGCATCCATAAAGGCTGTATTGATGCTCGTTGCACCCTGGCTTCCGCCGGTGACCAGAAGGAAGGTCTGATCCGGCCGTGGACCTTCTTTTTCAAGACCGGTTTCAGATTCCTGGACCGAGGCTTTCCGAACAGGATTTCCCACATATTTGACTTTAGGATGACCGGCCCAGCCCCTGGTGTTTTCAAAGGATGTAAAGATGAGGTCGGCAAAGCGGGCCAGTTTCCGGTTGGTCAACCCGGGAAAGGCATTCTGCTCCTGGATGGCCCTGGGGATGCCCATGATCCAGGCCGCCACCACCACGGCAAAGGAAGAAAATCCGCCCACACCCAGGACAAAATCGGGCTTGACGGTTTTCATCAGAATCAGGGACTGGATCAAAGAAACAAGAATAATGCTCATGGAAAATAATTTGCCGAAAGGATTTTTGCCCTTAATGGGTTTTGAATAAATGCTTTTATGGGCAAATCCGTATTTTTCAAGGGTTTGAACCTCAAAGGGAGCATCGGTGCCGACAAATAAAATGTTGGCCTCCGGGTTGAGCTGCCGTAAGGCCTCTGCCGTTGCAATCCCCGGGAACAGGTGGCCTCCGGTTTTTCCGCCGGTGATGATAAGATTAAACGGGCTGTTCATCATCTTTGGATGCTCCTATATTCATGAGGATACCGATGGCGGCCATGTTGATGATGAGAGAGGTTCCCCCATAGCTGATAAAGGGAAGGGTCAGGCCTTTTGTGGGAAGAGCGCCCAGGGCCACCCCGGTATTGATGATGACCTGGACCGCAATATAAATGGTCAGGCCTGCTGCAGTAATCGCTCCGAAAACCGTCCCGGCTTTTTTGGCGATGTTCACCCCTTTCAGCAGCAGGATCAGATACAGGCAGAGAATGATGATGACGCCTATGAGCCCCAGTTCTTCCCC
>Ga0208373_1001013_pt1 | contig 40953 bp, 42 predicted proteins | sample RifOxyC2_FD_184036 | JGI IMG/M metagenome (GOLD analysis project Ga0208373, IMG submission 184036) | Soil microbial communities from Rifle, Colorado - Rifle Oxygen_injection C2 (SPAdes) | ecosystem: Environmental > Terrestrial > Deep subsurface > Rock core/Sediment | place: Rifle, Colorado...
GAATTTAGCTACTGAACCTGAAGAAAAAAGAAAAATAATCGGCGAAATGTTTTTAAAAATTCAGGCGGAAATTTCACAAAGAGAGAATTTGAATCCTGAAGATTGGCTTTTGGGGCAGGGGACAATTTATCCTGATACGATTGAATCTGGTGGAACCAAGAATTCTAACGTGATAAAGACCCATCATAATCGGATTGAGAAGATACAGCAGATGATTTCGCAAGGTTTGATTATTGAGCCGATTAAGGATTTGTATAAAGATGAAGTGCGGCAGGTAGGCTTGAAACTCGGTTTGCCAAAAGAATTAATTCAAAGACAACCTTTTCCAGGACCGGGTCTTGGGGTTCGAATTTTGTGTAATAAGGAATCTTTTAGTAAAAATAAAAGCTTTGAAAATTTAACTAAAAAAGTAAATGAATTTATAAAAGATAAATTTGCTATAGATTTGCAGGCGGTAGTTTTACCGATAAAGTCCGTGGGAGTGCAGGGAGATTTTCGCACTTATAAACATCCGGCAGTTTTATATGGAAAGGTGAAAGATTGGAAAATTTTGGAAAAATTATCGCCAGCTATTACTAATAAATTTCTTGATATTAATCGGGTAATTTATTTGTTTTGTCTAGACAAACTTGATTTGAGGAAAATCCGCTATAATGCTGGATATATTACTGAAAATAGGATTAAGATTTTGCAAAAAGCAGATTATTTATCTAGACAATGTCTAGACAAAGTAGATACAGAAAAAATGGTTTGGCAAATGCCGGTTGTGCTTTTGCCTTTATCAATTCAGGGGGATGACACTGAATCAATTGTATTAAGGCCGATTGTATCGCAGGAGGCTATGACTGCAAATTTTGCGCAATTGTCTATGGTTGAGATAGAATCTTTAGCAAAAGAAATTATGAAAGATAAACAAATTTCAGCGGTATTTTATGACATTACCAATAAACCACCGGCAACAATTGAGTGGGAGTGAAAAAAATGAAAAATTGAAAATGCCAGCCCCCAGCCCGATGGTCTGGCGGGAAAAATGTAAAATGAGTGTAAAATGGGTAAAGAATAAGTAAAGGTAAACCTATTTCTTGTTGTGATTTTTTAAAAAAAGGTATAAAATAGGTAAAGGAAGGGTATAAGCTTACCTATTTATATTAATTTTATGATTTTTGAATTAGAAAAACCAAATCTTAATAAGATAAGTTCCGTCTCACTTGATGGTCAAACTTATTTATTAAATAAAGATATATTTACTTTTAAAGAATATTTATATTGGGATAAGCTTAAATATCAATTTAAATTAGGAGAAAATACAAAATTAAAAAAGGAAGAATTATGGTTGGTTTTGAAGAATTTAAGAGAACAAAAATCATCTGTAACGCCAATTTTAGCAAAAGAAAATAAATATTTTAAAATATGTCAGATATTGCCTCATTTGGATGAATTTTTACATAAAATTGATATGAATATGGGTGGTACATTTTTTGGGTTAAATCAAAAAGTTGATGAAAAGCAAAAATATAAATTTTTTAATAGAGGAATAATGGAAGAAGCTATTGCTTCTGCGCAATTGGAAGGGGCTAATACTACATACAAAGTAGCTAAAGAATTTTTAAGAACTGGCAGAAAGCCACTTAATTATTCTGAGCATATGATCCTTAATACTTTTAATAGCATGAAAGCTATAGAAAGCAATTTTAAGAATAGAGAATTAGATTTAAATATGATTTTTGAATTACATGAAATGATTACCAAAAATACTTTGAAAAAAGATGAAATAAATAAATTTAGAAAAGATGAAGATGAGATTGTAGTGCAAAATGCTATTACTGGAGTAATTTATCATGTTCCGCCAAAAGTAGATTTTGTTAAAGATCAAATATCTGCATTTATAAAATTCGCTAATGATATAATTGATATAACAAATGAAGGATTTATACATCCTATTATTAAAGCCATAATGCTTCATTTTTGGATTGGTTATTTGCATCCATTTGTTGATGGGAATGGAAGGCTGGCAAGGATAATTTTTTATTGGTATTTGCTTAAGCATAATTATTGGGCATTTGCATATTTACCAATTTCAACGGTTATCAGGAGATCTCCATCACAATATTCAATGGCTTATGTTTATAGTGAACAAGATGATTATGATCTGACATATTTTATTGATTATAATATTAAAAAAATTCAACTTTGTATTAAAGATTTTGAAGAATATCTTGATAAAAAATTTCAGGAAAATTCTCAGTCAAATATGCAATTACAATTTGAATTTAATTTAAATGAGAGACAAATTAATTTATTGAAATATTTGAATAGTGATAAAAATAATTTTACAAGATTAAAAATATATATGGCTATAAATATTATTTCTAAAGTTACAGCAATAAAAGATCTAAAAGAATTGGAACAAAAAAGTTTTCTTATTTCCAAAAAAATCGGTCGAAATGTTTATTATTACGGTACTGAAAAAATAGAAAAAGCTTTTGTTTGAAGCTCTAATTTTTTTCCAAAAATCTTGCTAATGTAAATAAAGCATCAGATAGCCGATTCAAATATTTGAGTGCGTTTGGATTAACTTTTTCTTTTTTTATTAAAGTAAAAACACGCCGCTCTGCTCGTCTACATACTGATCTGGCTGTATGTAAAGCTGATTGAGCCTTTGTCCCCCCAGGAAGAATAAAAGTTTTTAAAGGCTCTAATTTCTCATCCATTTTATCAATCCATTTTTCAAGTTTTTCAATATCCTCAGCATTTATTCGATTGACTTCTAAATCTTCTCTTTCTAGGGGGGTAGCTAAATCCGCTCCTAAGCGAAGTAAGTCAAATTGCATTTTTTTAAGCGATTTTGTCGTGTTGCTTTCTTCGTCTAAATGAGAAATTGCTAAACCGATAAAACTATTTAATTCATCAACAGTTCCATAGGCTTCAATTCTCAAATCATCTTTTGATTTTTTATCTCCTCCATAAATCATAGTCTGACCAAAGTCGCCTTGTTTTGTATAGATTTTGACCATCTTTCTAAATTTTTATAGTCTTATTATAACTTATTTAGGAAATTTGCAACAATTTTTTAAAATTTCATCTCTGCAATTATTGGTCTATGATCAGATTTAACATGTTTTAAGATTTGAAAATTTGTAAATGCAAAATTGGTGCTAGCTAAAATATGATCTATAGGCAGAAAAAATGGCGTTAAACGCATCCAAGAGAATTTTAATCCAAATATTTTTCTTGGATTTTGTAGATTAGTATTTTTTAAAAATTTTTGAAAATGATAACACCAAGGAGAAGCGTTGAAATCCCCAATTACAATCATATCTTTCCCTTTGATTTGTTCTGTCAATTCTTTTAATTGTTCTTGAAAAATTTTTGCTTCGTTAATTGCTTTTGGTGGAGGTGGATGAGCAATTGTTACATGAAAAGTTTTTTGCGGCTGGAGGATTTTGAGTATAAAAAAAGGCTGATTCTCAAATAAGCTTTGATAAATTTTTTCAAAAGGGAATTTGGAATAAAAAGCTAGGCCAAAACCATCATTTCGACAAATATCTGCTGAATAAGGATAATTTTCATTTAATGGCTCAAAACCAAGCTTTTGTTGTTCATTGAATTCAACAATACCAACAAAATCAGGATTTTCCTTTTCGATTTGTTTTAAAAGTAATGATGTATGGTAATTGTTTTTATAAAAATTTGAAAAGAAAATTTTTAAATTTTTAAATTTTTGTAGAGATAAAAGATTTTTCGTTTCTATCTTTTTAAATTTGAAATAAGGAAGAATCAAAATTCCGTTCCAGCAAAAACAAATCAGCAATAAAAAGCCAAAAATTTCTTCATGTGGAATTTTTGAAAGATAAGTGCTTGAAAAAATTAATACGCCGGATAGTAGAAAATATTGTACTCGAAAATGTGTCCAGAGATTAAAAAACCAATGAAATTTCGCCACCGCTCCAAAAAAAGTAGCAATAATTAATAAAGTGCTAAAAAAAAGCCAGATTTCTAAAAAAATTGTCATTGCCCTAACGTTACTTTTACAACAGTTTCATTATCATTACTTGAAAGAACACTGATTATTGTACCTGTTTGGGGATCTGTTATGCTGTCGCCAATATATAAAGCTGGTTGCATATAAGAACTCTCATTGATCCCGTCATTATTAACATTCAAAATCTCAGTTGTCAGGGTGCGAGGTTTATAGTCGACATAATGCAATAAAACACCATAATACACGCTATCGCTATAATCTCTATCATCGCTATCAAATCCAATTGGAGCACGTTTTTCAAGATAAATATAACCATCTTTTCTTGGAATTTTTAAGCCTTTAAACCCAGTATCAAAATCTAAATCTGTTGAAATTGGGTTCAAAATATATTCAAAGCTTTTATCATTTTCATTAACAATATGTACGCTAGCATCAGTACCTGTAGATTCAGTTAGCCAACCAAGAGCCACTTTTTCTGCTATATTATAATGCCAAAAATTCTTTGAGCCCATAACAGAATATAAATCTAAATTATCTTTTGATTCACAACTTCCATAAGGATTTGGAAAAATTGCTAAATTTGAGCAGGAATACAAATTTGCATTATCAAGACCAAAATTATGCCCAAATTCATGAGATATAATTTGATTATACGCCTCAAATGAGGAAGTAAAATTCTCTGTTCCTGCTGTAACCAACTTATCCACTCCTTCAGTATCAACCCAAATAAAAGACATACCGTTATCTGGTAAAGCTGATGGATAAGCCCAATATTTATCAAGAGTACTTGCAGATACGGTATCGCCACAAGTTTTATTTTGTGAAAATGGAGCAATAAAAACTATTCTAGAATATTTATTTAAACCAATGTTATGTTTAATCATTGCATCTAAAACAAGACTGGTTAAAGCGCTGCTATCGCTTTCTAAGCACATAGATTCTTCATCAAGCGTAATCCATGGATAAACATCTGCAGAAGAAGTTCCAAAAATATCATTAACTGAATATAACCATGTTGCGAAATAAGAATTGCTTTTATAATATGAATTTACAGTATCCATTGTGGTAAGCATAAAGGAATCATCAATGTTTGTTGGTGCTACTGTATCAGAAAAATTGACTAATAAAACGGCTGTTCCTTGTCCTCCAATTGGAGCGGTTCTTTCATGGGATGATATTGTTTTGATATCAGTTTTTTTATTTATAAAAAATGTTTTATTTTTTTTAATTCCTTTAATTTGAACTGTATCACCAGATTGTAATTTTTCTAAAATAGATGAATCTGCAGATAATGCTATGTTTTCATTTTTAGGCATAATCAGGCTATAATTTTTTGTATTTTGTGAATTTTGAAAGTTATTAGTTAAGGTAATTAAGACGTTGCCCTTTAAGGTAATTTCTTTTTCTTGGCTTATCCTTGCAAAAGCAGTGGAGAAGCTTAATCCAATTAACAAAGTTATTAATAAAATAAATATAGAAATATTTCTTTTTAACATGCTTGATCCGATTAGTTAATAAGTTGTCCTGATCATAACAATATCATTTTGTTTTATCAAGCAACAAAAATGATTTTTGTAAAAAAGTATACAAAATTTTTAAAAATTGCTATAATAATTATCCTGAAATATGTTCTTTAAAAAAGTTTGGAATTTAAAGATTAATTTTTAATTTTAATCTTAATCTTAATTCTTAATTCTTAATTCTTAACTAATGGGGATGTCTTGGTCTTGACAGAAAGATTCGAGAGATCAAAATTGCTTTCAGGCGGTCGCGCTGTCCTGCCTAACCTTGTTTTGCAAGGAAAATCCGTCCAGCGCAAAATAAGTGCTGATGCACAAGAAAATATTGCAGGTATCCAAGAGGCTTGTGCCTTGCTTGGTTTTGCAACAATGCCAGCTAACAACAATACTCACTACCGTGAACTTGCTACTGTTAGGGCATAAAAATCTTTTGCTTTTAAAGCGAAAGTCGTCTAACTCTTGAGGCTCCCAGTAGAGAGATTAGATGTCATTACCGGGACGCTCTTTTAAATCGGATTTTGTTTAAAAGCTAAGCCTTAGAAATCAAAAGTTTGGAAGTTTTTGCTTTGTTTTTTATTTTCAAACTTAAATAAACAAAGCTATGAAAGTAGACGTTTTGGCTTTCCTTTTTGGACGCGGGTTCGACTCCCGCCATCTCCACCAGAAATTTGCTAACGCAAATTAGAATTAAGAAATAAGAATAAGAATTAAGAAATAGGGATATTTATTAAAATCATTAATAGCAAATTTCTCCTTAATTCTTCTCCTTAATCTCAACCTTATTTCTTAAAATGAAACTATGTTCGATTTTGAAAAGTTCCCTGTGTATTTAAAAGCAGAGGATTTTTACACAAAAGTTTTAGTAATTTTTAGATAACATTATATAAAATATAGATAAAAAATATTAATATATATGCAAATAAATATAATTGATGAAATTTTAGTTGATTTGGGTGTGTTTATTGAATCTAATTATTTTGTGGATGAATATGCGGAAAAAGTTAAAAAATATAATACTGAATATAGTATTGATAAAAAACTTTTAGAAAAATATAGGTTAGCTATTACAAGTATTAATTATGCTTATAAAAAAACATTGAAGTATGAATTGTATTTTTCATATTTTTATCCAGACGCTTCAAACATTAGTCACATAGATGCTTTGGAACATCATATTCATTCATATTTAGAAGATTTGGATATATTAAAAAATAAAGTAAAACATTTTCTTGAGTCATTTAAAAATGATCGAAAGAAAATGTCTAGTAACAAAAAAGAGGTTGATATGGAGTTTAAAGATTTAGTTCAAAAGATTGTGGATGTCTTTAAGAATATGTCAGATTATAGAAATCCTCATCACCATGTAGGGATGAAATTTCTTGATAGTGATTTGGTTGATGCAGGTCTTTCAGCTTTTGCTCTTTCTGATGATTTTCCTTTGAAAAATGATTTGAGACCAGAATTTAGGGAAGAGTTGGAAAAGAAAAAAATAGAATCTTTTGAAAAGGCTAAATCAAAATGGATAAAAATCTCAAACAATAATAATATTCAAATTACTGGTTTTATTGATGAAATTTTTAATAATTATAAGCCCTTAATTTATGATATGCTGGGAATTAAACCAATTAAAGATGTTTTAAATGAATGAGCCTATATACCAATCCTTCATAATAAAAGCATTAATTTCAATTAATGATATTATTTGCAAAAAATATTTAATCTATTTAGGTTGTGGTAAAAAACATGAATATTTTAATGTACTAAATTCAGTAGAACAGGACATTTATATAAAGCATTTTGAAGGTTTTCATTATCCAATTAGTATAATATCAGATTTAACTAAAGATTTATTGATATCTACCAAAAAACTAGAAAATATTAGAATTCTTAGAGACAAAAAAATTAGTGAAAAAGGTTCATGTTCGGAAATGCTAGAATATGCCGAGGAAGAAACTAAATATCATACAAAGGTGTTTTATAACGCTATTTGTATTTTATATTTATTGTCAAAAGAGAAAATACTAAAATCTATAGAATATAAAAATTTTCCAGAAATGTATTATATAAAATTAATTAGAAATAATTTTTTACAACATCCTTCTTTTGAAAACGTATTAGCTCCAAGTAGTGCTATGCAAATAGAAAATTCAACTCTTTTACCTTTATACAAAATTATTGGAGGAGCTGGTTATGCTTTTTATACAAATTATTTTGCAAATTTAGTAACTGATGCAGGTTATATTAAGTTATCATCTTCAGAAAAATTAGAAAAAAATAAACAAGATTTAATTCAAGCTCAAGGCTGGGATATAATAAATAATAAAAAAGATAAAAATTATAATGCACAATTAGTATATAGAATAAAATCAGATGGCTTAGCATCTGTTAATCAAAAAAATTTAGCTGATGAATTGCTTAAACTTTATGAAGACATTGTATTTCCTTTTTTTGAAGAAAAGGTAAAAGAAGCAAAGAAAAACAAGGTATGTTTATAATAATTAAATACTTCCCATTAACTCTTTAAAATTAACTTTTTGTGGATTAAAATTATTAGATTCTTTTCTAACAGCATTACTGGCTGCAACTATACGAATAATTTCAGCTAGTTCATCGTCTAAATTTTTATATATCAAATTTGGATATTTAGGTTTCAAAACTACTAACTCATGAGCAGCTGATCTGGAAATAAATTCAATATCTGAAAAATCTAAAATGATGTTATCAAGATTATCAAAATTATCTTCTAAATATTTAGCAATTTTATTTATTAATTCTCTAGAGAAAAGTTTTGAACTTTCAATTTGATCTTTTATTAAAATGTGATTGTTTTTTGACATAAATGTATAATTATCGTCTATTAATTTTATTCTATATAAGGAGTAATGTCAATTTTGCCTTTAGGGAAAGGTATCTTATACATTACTATAACACCTTCCCAATTGAAACCTTTTAAAGTTGTCAGAATTTCTTTTCCTTTTGTTTGAATATATACAGCATTGCCAGAAATAATCATATACTCCCCTCCAAACCCCTGACAAATTAATTTTCCAGAAGTGTGTATACCAAAACCTCTCTCAGCATTTTTTGTTGAATGTCCTTTCAAGCTCTCCGTTAATGCTTCTTCATCAGTATAATGTAATCCTTTTTCTTCTTCATAAGATTTTTTTATACCTCTTCCTTTATCTACAATACAAATATCTAAACATTTTTTATGTTCGAAGCTTTGACCAAATAAAAATCCCATTTTACTTTTACTATGCTCAAAAATATTATTTGTTAATTCAGTTAAAGGATAAAACATAGCTGTTTTAGCTCCGGGAACTTCTCCAATTATTTTGTAGATTAAATCAAGGAAACAATCAAAGATTTTGTTACGCGCCAAGCTATCCACATTACTATCAAGTTTACTGACAGGAGTATAGCTTTTGTTAAAATGAGCAATTTTAGCTACAGAATTAACCCCGTCTGGAAAGGAAATTTTGTTAAGATAAGGATATATTTTCGAATCATTTGGAACTAATATCTCACTTTTAGAGTGGTAAGTATAAGTAGAGATAGTATTGATTAATAAAGGATTAATCCAGTTCAGTTCTGTCAGATCAAAGCTAACTTTTTCTAAATCATTAATTTCCTTAAAAGTTTTATAAAAAGACTCTAATTGAGAAATAAGACTATCACCTGAATTTTTATATACTTTTATATTTTTCATAGTTTGTATTTGATCTATTTAGTATAAATAAATTAACATATTATCTTTTCAAGTACCAATTTGTGTATAATCACAATGTATTATAAATTTTGCTTATTTTAAATCATTTTTTATATGAAACATTATTATTTTATTATATCAATTTTTATTTTAATAAGTTTAATTTTAATTGGTTGTTCAGTTAATGAAAATTCTACTATTTCATTTGCTCCAAATGGTGGGGTGGGGAATATTGTTCAATTAAAAACTTTAGAAGAAGCTTCAAGATTTTTAGTGTTTTATCAAAATTTAAATAAAGTAAGTGTTGAAATTTATAAAGTAGATAAAGAGAGTTTTTTTAATAATAAAATTGGTGCTTTTGCCGCCTTTGAAGGACATTTGGATAAAACAACATTTAATAATTTAACTCCTGTTTTTATAGGTGATTTAGAAATATTTAATATTTTAGAAGCAAAAGATTCTGAATTAAATGGATATATAGTTCTACCAATTAAAAAATTTGGCTATTACTATATAGCTTACACCTATGAAAGTAATGTTAAATTCAGCATAGATCAAAAAGATTTTAAATCAAAATATCATACTTTATTAGAAATTAACGAAAATCCAGAAGAATTTAATTATTAAGTTCTTTCCCACTATTTTATCAAATTATTTTTTCCATCTGAAAATCTTTTGATCCATTTTTTGTCAGTTTTTTGGGCTTAAAATTTGACAAAGTTTTTAATTCATATTACAATATTTTCTTCTTAATTTTTAAACTATATGCGAATACCAAATATAATTGCTGGTGGCTTAACCACTTTAGGATTAATGGCGGGATGCCAACCTCAACATACTGATACGGCAACATTTCAAGTCGGTTGTGATATCTCTACTGAAGCTTCAGAAAATATATTAAATGAGGCAAGAAAAGGTGTAAATGGAGGATTCTCTCCTGAGGAAATTACATTATTTAGAGAACAAATAAAGCAAAATTTAATAGATGGAAAAATATCTACTGAACAGGCGAGTCAATTAATAATTATATTAACTTTTCAGGATGTTGTTATGAGACAATGCGTTGATCATAGAGAAGTTATGCGCCCAATAACAGGAGCTTCTTTAGCTAGTCCAGTGTTTATGAATTTTGCTGGTATTCAAGAGGGTATGCCATATGTTCAATATGTTTCTACCTCTACGGATCGTCAGCTTGACGATATTGGGCGATGTTTAACTTCAGCTCAAGGTGCTATTAATATTGGTTTAAAAAAGGAAAATTGTGCAATTAACATAGTTATGTCTTCTACTGAACAATAAATAATTTTTTATAGGATTCAGGTAGAGAATAAAATCATTTCCCCATTTTTTCCGCAATAAAATCAAAGGCTTTTTCGGTTCGGTAGGTTAATTCATAAAAATGAGTATGTTGGCGATCGGTTCGTTTCTCAGTATAAAAACGTTTATCTTCTTTATTTGGATAAAAAGATGAAGTGAAGTTTATATCAAAATCTTTTGTTTGTTTATTGATTTGATTTAATAAATTATCCAAATATTTAGCGTTATATTGAAGATTATATTCATCGTCATATCCAGCCGCTTGGCCATCAAAATAGACATAACTATCCCTCCAGATTTCAGGATTTTTTAAAATATTATCTGAAACGTCATTTATCAGCCAATCTAAAAGGTCTTTTGGATTAATCATGCCATAAGGATTTAATACAAAATCTAAATTTTCATCTTCAGGACTGCAAACAGAATATGTGTTTGACACTTTATCGTAGTTCCTAATGGAATTTTTATCCATAACCGCTGATAAGGCAAATAAAATATCTGTTAGCCTAGGAATCGTCCAAGTATAGAGATTATTTTCTGTGCTTATTTGATCTTTTATTACAGAATCATCAAATTTATATTCAACCATACCTTTATCATCTCGTTCATTTTCAGCTACAACTTTTGGTGCTAAACCGCTTGAAGCGATCCAAGAAGTTACAGGATTATTAACGGCGGCGATTCCATATGAAACACTTTGAGTTTCTGTAGGGCTATATATTTCCGATAATCTTAAAGCCGCGTATCCACCCATCGAATGCCCAGTCAGAGCACGTTTGTATGGATCGTTAGAAAATTTTATTCCATAAGTATTTTCTATATAATTTGGAACTTCTTCTGTTGCCCATTTTCCTAAAGTACCAGTAAAATTTGAATCAATAAAAAAACTGCCATTTAGGCAATTAGTTCCGTCAATCATTAATACAATCCAATTTTCAGCAATTTCGTTTTTTTCGCGTTCATTGATTAGAGCTTGATTTACTATTTTTATGTAATTACTAGTTTGATCACTAGCCATATTAATAATACCATTTGCGTCTGTTTCTGTGTTTAAATTGTAGCCGTAACCATGAAAATATAAGACTAACGGATATTCTTTGGTGCTATCGATATTGGCAGGGGTAAATATTACAACTGGCCTTTCTGTATTATCGTAATCATTAGCTATTGGTACTAAAATTTTTTTTGCAATATAGTTTGTATTATCAGCAGTTGTTTTTATCGGCATTACTATAAGAAGATATAAACTGGCTACGATAAATAGCGTTGATGCTAGCAACGATAATCTTTTCATGAAGATTAAATTAGAAAATAAAGTTTTGTTACGACAAATACATTTTTTAATATAAATAAAACCTTTCAATACAACAAGGAGTTTTGTCAATAATGATTTGTGGTTTTTGATAAATCAGGTTTTAATTTTCCAGCCGATTTTGAGCGTGTAGTAACTGATTGATCCGATAATTAAATTAAAAATACCTAAGATAATTAAACTTTTCCAAATAGTAAAATCGTGAACGCCGGTAAATCCATATCTCAGCAAATCAATCATATAAACGATAGGATTAAAAGTGGAAATTTTTTGAAAAAATAAAGGTAACGATTTAATGCTATAAAAAACACCGCCAAGATAAATCATTGGAGTTAGAATAAATATTTGAATAAAAGCAATATTATCAAAATCTTTTGCCCATATGCCTGTAAAAAAGCCTAAAAACGCAAAAAAAAGCGAAATCATTAAAATTGAAAGAAAAATTATAAAAATAGAAGCGTAATGAAAATCAATAAAAAAACTAAGAGTGATATAAGTTACAATAGCGATAAGAAAAGCGCGAAACAAAGCGGAAGCAATATATGCAAACAGGATTTCTCCGGCTTTTAGGGGAATGGTTAAAAGATCCATAATATGTCCTTGAAATTTTGAAATTATTAAAGAAGAAGAAGGATTTTGATAGGCGTTATTAATGATCCCCATGGCTATTAAGCCTGGACCTAAAAATTCTAAATAACTTATGCCGTGCACATTGGAAATAGTTTTATTAAGAGTGAGTCCGAAAATGGCTAAATATAGAAGATTGCTAAAAACTGGCGCTAAAATGGTTTGAATATAAACACTTAGAAATCTTTTGCTTTCTCTTTTAAAACGGGTATATGTTCCGACTAGATTCATTATTTTTTAGTTAGGTTTATAAATATTTTTTCTAAACTTTGGCCTTCTAGATTTATATCAGCTAATGATGTGCTTAATGGCCGTAAATTTTCAAAAACAGTCATGAGATTATTGACTTCGAAATTGATAATAATTTCAAAATCATTTTTTAGTTGAGGATTGAAAGGTAAAATTTCTTTTGGAATAGATTTGACTATTTCTTTAAAAATAAGAGTCATTTTTTTATTATCACCCATGGATTTAAGTAGTTTCTTGGTTTTTTCTAAAGCGATTAAATCACCTTTATTAATTATTGCTATTTTGCGGCATAAATTCTCAGCTTCTTCTAAATAATGAGTAGTAAGTAAAATTGTCAGGCCATTTTTATTTAATTCTTTAATGTATTCCCAAAGGCCATATCGCAGTTCAACATCGACTCCGGCAGTTGGTTCATCTAAAATAAAAATTTTTGGATTATGTACCAAAGCTTTAGCAATAAGAAGACGTCTTTTCATGCCGCCGGAAAGAGTTCTATTATTAGTATATTTTTTATCTTTTAAGCTTAGTCTTTCTAAAAGTTCATCAATTTTCTTTTGATTGTTGCGAATACCATAATATCCCGATTGTAAATTTAAGATTTCATTGACATCAAAAAACGAATCAAAAGTGACTTCTTGCGGTACAACGCCAAGCAACATTTTTATTTTTTCTGGATATTTTAAGATATTGCATCCGCAAATATCAACTTCGCCGGTAGTTAATCGTGTTGCTCCGGAAAGGATATTTATTATGGTAGTTTTCCCTGATCCATTTGGCCCAAGCAGTCCGAAGAATTCACCTTCTTTAATATCAAAAGAAACATCATTCAGGGCTTTTGTGCCATTCGCATAGATTTTATGTAAATTTCTGATTGAAATTGCCACTCCCATTTCATTATTAAATAGTTGATTTTAATTTTGCTTCAATAAAATTTTGCACTAGCTCTCCATCTAACATTTTATTTACCTGACTTGTTTCAAAATTTGTTCTGTGATCTTTGACCATTTGATAAGGCTGGAGGACATAAGATCTGATTTGATTGCCCCAAGAACCTTGGATGTTCTTCTTTAATTTGCAGGAGTTTGCCTTTTAGCATTTTCATCGCTTGTTCTTTATTTTGAAGCTGACTTCTTTCATTTTGGCATTGAACAACTATTCCTGTTGAAAGGTGTGTGATTCTTATGGCTGATTCAACTTTGTTTACATTCTGACCGCCAGCTCCTCCAGCTCGAAAAGTATCAATTTTGATTTCACTTGGATCGATTGTTATTGAATTATCATTTTCAATTTCAGGAATAACTTCAATCAGCGCGAAAGATGTTTCACGCGAATGTTTGGCATTAAAAGGTGAAAGACGAACCAGTCTATGCACTCCCCTTTCATTTTTTAAATATCCATAGGCAAACGGTCCGCTGAATTTGATGGCGATTTTTTTAATTCCAGCCTCTTCGCCAACATTTTTATCCAGAACTTCGGTTGTAAAATCCTGAATTTCTCCGTAGCGTAAATACATTCTGGAAAGGATTTCCGCCCAATCTTGAGCTTCAGTCCCGCCAGTGCCAGCATGAATGGTTAAAATCGCATTGTTTTGATCAAATTCGGAATTAAGGTATAGATTAATAGATGCTTTTTCAAAGTTTCTTTCTAAAATTATAAAATTTTGCTCAATTTCCGTAAAATCTTTTGAATTTTCTTCAATTAAATCTAATAATTCCAAATTTGCTTTAGAGTCGCTTTCCAAAATTTCCCAAGTTTCAATTTGTTTTTGAATGCTAGCAAATTTTTTTGAGACTTTTTGCGCTTCCTGCGGATTATCCCAAAAATCAGGAGCGTCCATTTTCATTTTCAATTTTTCATTTTCAATTTTTAATTTTTCGATGTCAAAGAAAGTCCTTTCCTTCTTTTATTTGAGAAATCAGTTCTATAAAGCGTTGTTTCAAAACCGATTTTTCCATTTTTAGAAGGGAAGGGGTTAATCAGTTTAGAGTATAAAGGATAAAGGAAAAAGGATAAAGGATTTTATGTTTTCAATTTTAAATTTATTCGTTACTGTAATTTTAGTTATTCTTTAAGATTCCTGTTTTCACAGGAATGACAAAAGAGCATGTCCAAATCAAAAGAAATTATCAGCAATACTTTTATCCAGGTTTTTGGAAGGGCAACGCTTGCTTTAATGAGTGTTGTTACCTTAAAGCTTTTAACTCATTATTTGAATGTTGAAGGATATGGTAATTATGGATCAATTTATGAATATTTGGCGCTTTTTAGCATATTTGCGGATTATGGGCTTTTTACAATCGGAGTGCGTGAAATGAGTGAAAAGGATGATAAAGAACATATTCAGAAAGTATATAGTAATCTTTTAACTTTACGATTGATTTTAGTTTTGATTTCAATGGGATTTGCAATTTTGATTGCTTATTTGATCCCGCAGTATAGAAATACTCCAATTCCGATGGGTGTGGTTTTGGCGTCTATCTTTGTAATGCTTACTTTGATGCAAGGTGGAGTGAGCACGATTTTGCAGTATAATTTGAAAATGTTTTGGGTAACTATCGCGAATATTTTAGGGAAAATTTTGACTTTGGGAGTTATTGCCACAACTATTTATTTTATCTATCCGCAAAATCCAGAGAAAGGTTTTAATATATTAATTATCGCTGGTGCTATCGGAGCTTTTTTGACTTTTTTAATTACTTTTTTTTCTGCTTTAAAATATGCAAAAGTCCGACTTGGTTTTGATTTTCAGTATTGGAAACACTTAATGAAAAGAGCCGCGCCTTATGGAATTGCCATTGCTTTGAGTACGATTTATTTTAAATTTAATATTACCATGCTTAGAGTAATGAAAGGTGAAACTGATGCTGGGCTTTATCTTGTGCCGATGAGAATTTTGGAGGTTTTGAATGTTGTGCCTTTGTATTTCATGAATTCGATTTTGCCGACCATGACAAAAATGATTAAAAAAGGACAAAATGAATTTGATAGAGTAATGCAGTATTGTTTTGATTTTTTAAGCATGTTTGGAATTCCGATGTTAATTGGAGGATATTTACTTGCTTACCCGTTGATTTCAATAGTTAGTTCACCGAAGTTTTTAACAAATTTAAAAACAGGATTTTTGGGTTCAGATATAGCATTTCAATATCTTCTTATTGCTATGATTTTTGCTTATTTTACAGGTTGGCTGACTTTTACCCTTGTTGCTTTGGAAAAACAAATTAAACTGCTTTGGATTAATTTGGCGTCAGTAATTTTTAATATTGTTTTGAATTTGATTGTAATCCCAGCTTATGGGTTTAGGGGCGCAACTTTGGCAAGTATTTTGACTGAAGCTTTAGTAATGATTTTGGCTTTTGTGATGATTTTGAAAATCAAACCTTTTAAAATTAGTTTCAGAAATTTTTGGAAAATTGTGTTTGCTGGAATATTGATGGGTGCAATTGTTTATTTCGGAGAAAATATTTTTGCTAAATTCGGCAATATCGGCATTATGGCTTTGATAGTCTTTGCTGGTGGGGTTTATGGAGTGATGTTGTATTTGTTAAAAGTTTTGAGAAAGGAGACGTTTAGATTGCCTGCAAGTGAAAATACAGGGATAGAAATTAGGACGGAGAATGTTTGAAATGAAAATTGTTTTATATTTATATCTCATTAATTCTTGAGCATAAGTATACAGGTAAATTTAAAATATTATTTTTGTGATCGATATAGGTATTGCCAGTGTGAAATTTGATTAATTTGCAGTGAGGAGCTTTTTTGGCAAAAGATAATAAAGATTTAGAAATTTGATTATTCCCAGATTTAACCTCAATCCCATAAATATTGAGTCCTTTACTGAAACAAAAATCTACTTCAGCTGACCCCTTGTCTTGATCTATTGCCCAATAAAAAAGATCTAAATCTCCATGCAAATCTTGAGCTATAATATTTTCACCTACAACTTGTTCAAATATATTTCCTCTATAGAAACTTTCTAAATTTTGTATGTCTACATTAAAAGGAACTTTGTAAACATAGTTATAAAATCCAACATCTAAAAAAAGTAGTTTTTTGGCTCTTTTTGATTTTTCTTGGAGAGGTATTTTTGTTGAATTAGTAGAATCTATCAAATTAATTAACATTGCATTTTTTAATATATCCATAGCATTTGAGACCTCTCTGCTTTTAATCCCAAGATTGCCAAAATTTTCATATTTAATTTTTGATCCGCTATAAAAAGGGCTTTGGTTAAGTATTTTGGTCAAATATTCGATTTCAGATTTACTTGCATATTTATTTATATCATCTAGAAAATTCTTCATTAAACTGGAATATACACTTTGAACAGAATCAAAATCTCCATTTTCAATAAAGTTTTTTACCGCTTCAGGCATTCCACCGATTAAAATATATTCTTTAAAAAACTCCATTGTTTTATTATGGATAGAATCAATAATTTTTTCTCCAAGTTTTATATTTTGCAAATAATTCAATAATTCTTTTTCGTTTTTAGCCTCCAAATACTCAAAAAAATCCAAAGGATACATGAAAATATATTCTGTTCTTCCAACTGGCATTGATATTTTGGCTTGTTTTAATTTAATCTCAAGAAGTGAACCAGCACTGATAACATATAAATCAGGTCTTTTTTCATAAAAAAATCGTAGTAGAGAAATTAAATGTGGATTTTGCTGAATTTCATCGATAAAGATGAGCGTATCTGGTGTTAATTTTTTATGTTTAAAAACCTGAACTTGTTTTTCAAAATTGCTTAAACTTATCTCTCCTTCAAAATTATTAGCATCATCTGGATCTTCCATATTTATATATACGTAATTATCAAAATTTTCTTTTGCAAACATTTCTACAGCACTTGTTTTACCAATCTGCCTTGCTCCTCTAATGATTAGAGGCTTTCTATTCTTTTTTTCTTTCCAAAGCTTCAAATAACGAATTATTTTTCTATTAAACATTAGTTTTTGATTTAATGAAGTACTTGTTTATATCATAAATATGATAAACTAAGTACTTAGATTAAACAATACGGTTAAACTTGACAGAGAGAGAGTAATGTTACGATATAGGTGTTTTAACCTACCCTATATGAAAATAGTAGCCCAACTGTCGAACGAAAATTTACGCTTAGCAGTTCAAAACTTTGCCAGAAATCAAGCAGGTGGTCCATTTGAAATGCCAGAACTTCTAATAACTAGAGAAGAGTTTGATGTAAACGTTAAACGATTTATTGCTGAGTGTAGAAGAGCTTTAAAATTAGTAAATGATGATAGTGATAGAGAAATAATAAATAATTTGATAGGCATGTGGAGGTAAGAATATATTATAAAACTTTAGCGCGCCAAAAACGTGATGTATGATATTTATTTACATCTTATTAATTCTTGAACATAAATAAATAGGTAAATTTAGAATGTTATTTTTTATATTTCATCCTTTCTTTTTGATCTTTTTGAAATTCTTCAATATTATGGGTACGATAGTAAAAAAATGAATCTATCGTACCTTTTGTAATTATTTTTTCTTGATAAATTTGTATAGGTTGGATAGACTAAAAATGATCTTATCCAACCTTATATGTATTTAATAGAAAATTTAAACAATTTACTTCAATCAAAGCTTAAAACTTTAAATAGATTAAGACCTTTATCTCCTAGCTTAGTTGCAAAATTAAAAGAAAAATTTGAGATTGAGATGACTTATAATTCTAATAGTATTGAAGGTAATACGCTGACATTAAAAGAAACATATTTAGTAATTCAGCATGGCGTAACTGTTAAAGGTAAATCTTTAAAAGATCATTTAGAAGCGAAAAATCATAAAGAAGCTTTGGATTATTTATATGAATTAATTGAACATAAAAAAAATAATACAATATCTCATCATTTAATAAAAAGTTTACATACTTTAATTATTCAAGATATTAATAAAAATATAGCGGGGCAATATAGAAAATTAGACGTGTTTATTTCAGGAAGTAACCATACGCCTCCTAGCGCTTTAGATGTTCAAATTAAAATGGATGAATTAATTAATTGGGCACAGGTAAATTTTAATAAAATGAATATTATTGATTTCTCTGCAATTTTTCATCATAAATTTGTACATATACATCCTTTTGAAGATGGTAATGGAAGAGTGGGAAGACTTCTTATGAATATATTTTTAATGAATTATGGATTTCCTTTAGCAATAATTCAAACAAATGATAGACATAAATATTATAGAGCTTTAAGTTTTGCAGACGATGGGGATTATAAAATATTAGTAAATTTTGTTGGACAATCTGTTTTGAGATCTTTAGATATGTATTTAAATGTACTTACTTTACCTCAAAATAAAGAAAAAGTTTTGACTCTTGCAGAAGCTTCAAAATATTTTAAATATTCTCAAGCTTATTTGGGTAAGCTTGCAAAAGATGGTAAAATCGATGCATATAAAGAAAAAAGAAATTGGGTGACAACAAAAGAAGCAATTCAAAAATATATAAAAGAACATAGTATAAAAAAGTAAAAATCATTTTTATGATTAAAATTTGCAAACAATGCAGTGAAAATTTTGAAATTACAAACGAAGATTTAAACTTTTATGAAAAAATCTCACCAATTTTTAATGGTAAAAAATATTTAGTTCCAGCTCCGACTTTGTGCCAAGATTGTAGAATGAAAAGACGTATGACTTGGAGGAATGAAAGGAAACTTTATCAAAGAAAATGTGATCTTTGTAAAAAGGAAATTCTGGCAATGTATAGACCAGAACTTCCCTTCCCAGTTTATTGTCCAAATTGTTTCTGGAGTGATAAATGGTCTCCTTTGCAATATGGAAGAGATTTTGACTTTTCAAAAAGTTTTTTTGAGCAATTTGAAGATTTAAGTAATCAAGTCCCCCATTTTTCTTTGGCAGTTCTTTCTACAACCATGGAAAATTCAGATTATTGTAATCATGCTGGATATTTAAAAAATTGTTATTTAATTTTCAATAGCGACGAATCAGAACAATGTTTGTATGGTAAAGGCATGAATCGTTGTTTTGATTGTATGGACTGCTTCAAAATTTATGATTGTGAAGGCTGTTATGAGTCTTCTAATTGCACTAATTGTAGCTTTTGTAGTTTTTTAATTGATTCACATAACTCTGATGATTGCCATTTTTCAGCGAATTTAATTGGATGTAAAAACTGCTTTGGATCTATTAATTTAAGAAATCAGCAATATTCATTTTTTAATGAAAAACTTTCTAAAGAAGAATATTTAAAAAAAGTTGCAGAAATTAAAAACTTGTCCTCAACAGTCCTCGAGAAGTCGGGGATTGGGGATCAAAAAACTAATGAGGAAATTTTTACAGAATTTTTAGATTTTAGGAAAAAATATTTTATGAAATGGATGCAAGAGAAGAATACGGAAAATTGCACAGGAGATTATCTTGTTCAGTCAAAAGATTGTTCTAATTGTTTTGACTGCGAATATTTGGAAAAATCAAAATACTGTTGTGATTTAAAAAAGGGAGGGAAAGTGAGTTTTGAAAATTATGATATTTCGTATTTTGGTATGGGTATTGATTCGTCATATGAATGTTCAGTAGGAGGATATAATGCCAATCATACTTTGTTTTGTGAAAATGTTTGGGAAAGTTACGATTGCTATTATTGCCAAATTTGTCCGCAAGGTTGTCATGATCTTTTTGGATGTGTTGGGATGAAACATAAAAATTATTGTATTTTGAATAAACAATATACAAAAGAAGAGTATGAAATTTTGGTGCCGAAAATAATAAATCACATGATTAAAACAGGTGAATTTGGGGAATTTTTCCCATCATCAATATCCCCTTTTGCCTATAATGAAACCAACGCACAGGAATATTTCCCTTTAACAAAGGAGGAAGCAATTTCAAAAAATTATAAATGGCTAGATGAAAAAGATATTGTAAAATGCGAGAAAGAGATCCCCGCACATTTATTGCCAAAAAATATTGAAGACATACCTGATGATATTTTGAATTGGGCGATTTTACCCGTAGATATGCCCTGCCAGGGCATATCTACGAATCGCCCATTTAAAATCGTGAAATTAGAATTGGATTTTTATAGAAAATATAAATTAGGAGTCCCCCATTTACATCCTGACGAAAGACATAAAAAAAGATTAAATTTACGAAATCCTAGAAAACTTTGGAAAAGAAATTGCATGAAATGCGGAGAAAACATTCAGAGTACTTTTGATCCTAAACGAGAAGAGATGGTTTATTGTGATAAGTGTTATTTGAAAGAGATATAGTTTTAAAGGCTAATAGCACAGGATAACATCTCTCTCTCTCTGTCAATGTTATTTATTTTATTTTGTAAATATAGCCATATCCAATAAGTTCAAAGATTGGGTATAATTGGGTAAAGTTAAATTTTACCTGATTTTAATGGAAAGATTTTTAAAATTATTGTCTTTTAAAAATGCAGATTTAGCTAAAATGCAGAATAAATTGTCTATAATTGATAATTTTAATGGATTTTGGAAAGGCAGTCTTAATATAAGTCCGCAGATACTTGCTCGACTTAAAAAAACTGTAATAATAACTTCATCTGGGGCTTCAACAAGAATTGAAGGAGCTTTACTTTCAGATCAAGAAATAGAAAAACTTTTAAATAATATAAAAATTAAAAAATTAAAAGATAGAAGTTCGCAGGAAGTGGCTGGCTACGCGGAACTTACAAAATTTATTTTTGATGAATTTAAAAATATAGATTTAACAGAAAATAACATAAAATATTTTCACTCAATACTCTTAAAATATTCAAGTAAAGATGAATTTCATAAAGGTAAATATAAAACCTTATCCAATACGGTAATTGCAAAAGATTCTGACGGCAAAGAAAGCGTTATTTCTAATCCAACGCCTCCTTATTTAGTGCAAAAAGATATGGAAGAATTAGTTTTGTTTATTAATGATGGGTTTACATTTAAAAAATATCATTCACTGCTTTTAATTTCTCTATTTGCTTGTGAATTTTTGTCAATACATCCTTTTCAAGATGGTAATGGCAGATTATCTCGAAGTTTAACAAATTTGCTTTTACTGAAAAATGGTTTTGATTATATTAAGTATGTTTCTCTTGAGAAAATTATAGAAGATAATAAAAAAGATTATTATTTATCATTACGAGCGAGTCAAAAACATAGAAAAAAGGCAAATGAAAATTTGAATATATGGATAAATTTTTTCTTAGATTGTTTAATTAAACAAATAGAATTTGCAAAAAATATCTTAAAAAGAAAAGATATAGAGGCAGAATTATCGGAAAATCAATTTCGAGTACTTAAATATTTAAAAAATTCAAAAAAGTTATTAAGTATTCAGGAAATATCTGTGAAAACCGAAATTAATAGAGAAACAGTTAAAAAAACTCTTAAAAAGCTTAAAATTTTAAATTTAATAACCATGCACGGTCTTGGCAGGGCAACAAGATGGATTATTTATGAAAAAAATCTTTAAAAAAATCAAACGTATCATAGTTTTACATTTACCAGCTTTTCATGGATATGCTGAGCCTTTGAAAGAAACAACTGATGTTTTTCAAAAACCTTTAGAAAATTTTGATAAACTTTCGCAACAAGCAAAATGGAGAAATAGAGCAACACAAGTAAGAAAAGGAGATTTTCCAATAGCTTTGATAATGAAAAAGGGAGAGTGGTATTTTTGTAGATTGAAAGATAAAACGTTGGGGTGGGTGCATGAAAAAGAAGTTTATAAAGTTTGTAAAGTTCATAAAGTTTGTAAAGTAAAGGAAGAGTCTTTAGATAAAGTTGTAGAAAAATATTTGGGAACACCTTATCTTTTTGGTGGAACTACAGAAAAAGGAATTGATTGTTCGGGGTTGACGCAGAGAATTTATAAAGAAGTTTACGGCATTATTTTACCAAAACATTCCAAAGATCAGGCGAAAAAAGGTAAAAAAGTTTTGGATTTAAATAAATTAGAAAAAGGGGATTTGGTATTTTTTAGTGCTTTGGACAATGATGTTATCAGGCATGTTGGATTAGTTTTGGATCCAGAAAAAAAAGAAATTTTACATGCATCTGAGAAAGCTGGAGGGAAAGTTTTGATTGAAAGTTTGAAAAGTTTGACGAAGAGATATAACGTCAGTGTGGTGAAAAGACATTAAAAAACTATTTATAGACTTTTGAATATAAGCAAATTATAATCATAATTGTTTTTTTACTTAATCTTTTTTATATGATAACAAAAAATCGGGTTATTATTATTGGTGCGGCTGGTCGAGATTTTCATAATTTTAATGTTGTATATCGTAACGATCGAAATACGGAAGTAGTGGCTTTTACAGCGGCGCAAATACCAGATATTGCTGGTAGAAAATATCCAGCCAGTTTAGCTGGTAAATTATATCCAAAAGGAATTGCTATTGAAGATGAAAAAGATTTAGAAAAATTGATTAAAAAATACAAAGCAGATGAATGTGTTTTTTCTTATAGTGACGTATCACATGAAACTTTGATGCATATTGGATCAAGAGTTTTGGCATCAGGTGCAAAATTTTCTTTATTAGGAGCTGAAAAAACAATGATAAAAAGTAAAAAACCAGTAATAGCGGTTTTGGCAGTCAGAACTGGATGTGGTAAAAGTCAGACAACCAGACGTGTTGTTGAAATCTTAAAATCTTTTGGTAAAAAAGTAGTAGCCGTAAGACATCCGATGCCATATGGTGATTTGGAAAAACAAAAAGTTCAAAGATTCGCAAAATTAGAAGATTTGACAAAGCATAAATGCACTATTGAAGAAATGGAAGAATATGAACCACATATTGCCTCAGGTAATGTAATTTATAGTGGTGTTGATTATGAAGCTATTTTAAGAGAAGCGGAAAAAGAAGCTGATGTTGTAGTTTGGGATGGAGGGAATAATGATACTTCATTTTATAAACCTGATTTGACTATTGTTGTTGCTGATCCATTAAGAGCTGGTCATGAAATGAAATATCATCCTGGTGAGACAAATTTTAGAATCGCTGATGTTATTGTGATTAACAAAATTGATTCCGCAAAAAAAGAAGATATAAAAATTATTGAAGAAAACGCAAAAAAAGTTAATCCAAAAGCACAAATTATTAAAGCTGAATCAACTATTACAGTAGATAAGCCAAGTTTGATTAAAGGTAAAAAAGTGTTATGTATTGAGGACGGTCCAACTTTGACTCATGGAGAGATGAAAATCGGAGCCGCTACAGTTGCCGCAAAAAGGAACAAAGCTAAATTATTGGTAGATCCAAGAAAATATGCCAGTGGCAAAATCAAAGAAACATTTGAGCATTATCCTAATATTGGCGTTTTGCTCCCAGCAATGGGATATGGAAAAGAGCAGATGAAAGATCTTGAAAAGACTATAAATAAAGTTGATTGTGATGCTGTTATTGTGGGTACGCCTATTGATTTAGGACGATTTATAAATATTAAAAAACCTTATACTCGCGTACAATATGATTTGTCAATTGAGGCCAGCAGTGAGTTGAAGAAAATTATTAAAAAAGTGCTTTAAATTTAAATATTAAAGATTTTAAGCTTATTGGAGAGTTAGATATGATTAAACTGTTAAACTGTTAAATTGTTAAAATTAGAAAATTTACGAAATAAAAATATTCATATTGTAGGCCTTTCTGGCACTGAAGGAGCACAGATTGCCAAATTTTTACATGCCAAAGGTTTTAAAAATCTGACTGTGCATGATTTTTGCGAAGAAAAGGATTTTCGTGAGAATTTTTTGATGTTTCATGGGGCTTTACCCATAGAAGATAGGAAAAAATATTTTAAAGAAATTGATGATTTGCCAATCAAGAAATGTTTTAAAGAAAATTATTTAAATGGCATTGAGAAGGCTGATTTGATATTTGTTTCTCAGGGATGGTATTTATATCCTTTTAATAAACCAAAGCTCTTTAATGCACAAAAATCAGGCATTCCGTTCTATACAATTTTGAATTTATATTTAAGCATTTGTAAGGCAAAAACAATTGGAATTACTGGGAGTAATGGAAAAACAACAACTTCACGATTAATTTATGAAATTTTAAAGGTAGGGTGCGCAAATTTGCGCACCCTACAATATGTAGGGAATGATAGAGGCGCAATTCAGGATCTTTTTGGTGTAGAAAAATTAAAAAAAGATGATTTTTTGGTTTTGGAAATAAGCAATAGACAATTGAAGCTTTTGGATAAGATAAGTCCAAATATTGCTGTGATTACAAATATTACAGAAAATCATTTGAATGAGCATGAATCATTTGAAGAATATGCAATGACAAAATTTAAAATTTTTAAATTTCAGAAAAAAGGGGATTTTTCAATTATTAATTTTGATGATGAAATGTCTAGACAATGTCTAGACAACTCACCCCAGCCCTCTTCCCCGATCGAAGTCGAGGACAAGCTTAAAAAAGAGGGAGTATCGAATGTAATGAAGTTTTCCGTAAAAGAAAAAGCAGATGTTTTTATAAAAAATAAGAAAATTTTTATAGCAAAGAAGATTCCTGCGTCCGCAGGAATGACAGAAAAGGAGATAGAAATTTTAGATTTAAATGATATTAAAATTCCAGGTAAGCATAATGTTGAAAATGTTTTAGCCGCAGTTTCTGCGACATATTTTGCTGGAGTTGAGCCGGAAATTATTAAAAAAGCAATTTCTGAATTTAAAGGAGTGGAAAAGCGTTTGGAATTTATGGATGAGATTAATGGAGTTAAATATTATAATGATTTAAGCTCAACAACACCTGTCTCGACAATGGCTGGGATTAATGCTTTTGAAGGTGCGAAACATTTAACTTTGATACTAGGTGGGGATCATAAAAATGTTAGTTATGATGAATTGATAAAAGTGATTTTGGAAAAGGTTGATACCGTAATTGTGATGCCGGGGACGGTTTTAGAAAAATTAAAAATGAATCCTGAGCTTATTTTAGGAGAAAAATTGAAAATAAAAGAAGTGCAAATTGCACTTGAAGCGTTTCAAATTGCGGCGAGAGAAACAAAAGCAGGTGGAGTAGTTTTATTATCGCCAGCTGGGGAAGGATTTTTTAGCAAATTTTTAAATCGTCGAACAGGAGGGATGAGTTTGAAGAAGATTTTGGAGAGTTTGAAAAAATAAATAATTTGTATTTTCCTTGGCCTTTGTTAGACTATTTGCGTTATTTGTTTTTGAAATATTATATATGTTAATTTCTATTTTGTTTTTAATATTTGGTTTGATAGTTTTAATAGGCGGAGCAGAAGTATTAGTACGTGGGTCAGCTTCTTTAGCTAAAAAATTGGGAATATCGCCATTGGCAATTGGATTGACTGTAGTTGCTTTTGGCACTTCAGCGCCTGAACTTATTGTTAATATTTTTGCGGCCTTAAAAGGATCAACAGATATCGCGATTGGTAATATTGTGGGCAGTAATATCGCCAACATTTTTTTGATATTAGGCGTTTCTGCTTGTATTAGATCTTTGGCAGTAAAAAAAAGCACAGTTTTTAAAGAAATTCCTTTTGCATTGCTAGCTATGGTTTTAGTTTTTACAATGGGTAATGATGCTTTTTTTGATGGTAGTTCTTTTAATACTATTACTAGAACTGACGGATTTTCTTTGATAGCGATGTTTGCGATTTTTATGGTTTATGTTTTTGGTTTAAGTAAAATGGAAGGTAATAATACTGAGGAAATTCAAGAGTATTCATATTTATTATCATCAGGATTGACAATTTTTGGTCTTATTTGTTTATTTTTTGGTGGAAAAATATTGATTGATGGAGCGGTAGATTTAGCTAGAATTGCAGGTCTGTCAGAAGCTTTTATCGGTCTTACTATTGTTGCGGTTGGCACTTCATTACCTGAACTTGCTACTTCAGTAATTGCAACGATTCATAAACATGATGATATCGCGATCGGTAATATCGTTGGATCAAATATTTTTAATGTTTTTTGGATTTTGGGTTTGACAAGCACTATGTTGCAATTGCCTTTTACGCCAGCTGTTAATTTTGATGTTACGGTAGGCATTTTAGCGACAGTTCTATTGTTTTTATTTCTGCTTATTGGCAAAAGGAGAACTATTATCAGTACTCAATATATTTTTAGTAGATGGACGGGAGTTTTGTTTTTAATTTTTTATATAGCTTATTTAATATATTTAGCTATTAGAGGATAAAAAATGTAACAAGTATGGTTTTGTTTTCGTTATGTAATATTACAAGAAAACATTTTTTAATATTTCTCAAGATGCTAAGAAAAACTTGGAATAGATATCGCGGTTTATCAAATGAAATCAGGTCAATGATTTCGATTTATTGGATTTACGAATTAATTCAGGTAACGCTTGCGGTTTTTATAGAAATTTTTGTATTTTTGCAAACACAGTCTTTGGGATTTTTGATTTTTTATAATGTTATTTATTTTACTGGTATATTTTTGGGATTTAGTGTGTGGGGATATTTGCTTGCAGAATTACGAATCTCAATGAAATTAAATTATTTACGGGCTTTTTTGATTTATTTTCTTTCTTTTTTGATTTTAATTTTTAGTTCAAAAACAGATTTATTTTTAGTTTTATTTGGGCTTTTAAATGGTTTGGCGATAGGAGCTTTTTGGATTACCGTGCATTTTTATGAATTAACTTTGACTGAGAATGCTACAAGGGATTTTTATTCTTCGATGTTGAGTCTTGGAGCGCAAAGTTTTGCAGTAATTTCACCATTTGTGGCTACGATTACTTTTTTTATTTCAAAAAAAGTTTTACATTTAGAAACTTATACTTTGCTTTTTATTCTTCTTCCTTTTTTTACACTTTTATCTTTGCCGTTTTTATTTAAATTGCCTGATTTAATTCCAGAAAAAATTACAAATTTATCATTAAAACGATTATTTTTTGATAAAGTTTTAAGTAAAGCTAGGATTTATTATCTTGCTCAAGGATTTACTTGGGGATCAATAGTAGCGATTATGCCTGTTATTGCGATTTCAGCAATGAAAACCGTTATTAATATTGGCGTTTTGCAAACGATTTTAGGTCTAATTTCAATTTTTATAATAATGTTTTTGTCTCATGTCCGGCATGAAGGCAATAGGATTAAAATAATGTTTCATGCTGGTATATTATTTACAATTGGCTGTGGATTTTTATTTTTTTGGAATATTTCGCCGTGGTTTTATGTGATATATTTGTTAATGGATGGATTGGGAGTGCATATTTGGCGGGTATCTGAACATACAATTGATTTGCAGTCGATAGAGATGATAAAAGAAGAAAATTGCAGTTTTTATGCTGGTTTGATTTATAGAGATGTGGTTTTATGGATTGGTAGGATGGCTGGAATTTTGATTACTGGTACTATTTATTTTTTGCTACAAAATGAGGTTTTAACGATCAAAATAGTGATAGTAATTACTACAATAGGTCTGTGGTGGATTTATTTTGCGGCGAAGAGAATGTTGAAGTGGAAAAGATCCTAACTCAAAATTTAGAATTTTTTATCTTGGAAAAGTTTATAAATTAGTATATACTAAAGTTAGAAATCGTATATATTAAATTTTTTATTTATGCCTCAAATTTTAATTGAAAATAAGAGACCAAAAGTAAGGCGTGTGCTTTTTAGCTTGCAACCGGTAACGGTTGAGAGATTTTATAATGCGGTACCGGAAAGAGAGAGAAGTAAGACTGTAAATCAGATAATTGATGAGTATTTGAATGAAGAAAATAGAGAAAAAGCAGAAAAGATAAAAATTTTAAAAAAGATTTGGAATGAAGTTGATGTTGAAATCGGAAATGAATTTGAAAATGAAGATCCGGTTAGGTTGCAGAAGGAGGTTTGGGAGGATGTTATGAAGAAGTATTTTTAATTTTATTTATGTTATTTGACACTAATATTTTGTATTCAATTTTTTTTAAGCAGAATGATTTTAAATCGAGCTGGGAATTGTTGAGTTATGCCGTTGATTTTAAGGAAACGATTTATATTAATCAGTTCACGATTTATTCTTTTGCCATGGGTTGTTGCAAAAAAAAACAGGAAAAGACTTTGGATAGATTTAACGAATTGTTAAAAGAGCAAATTTTTGATTTAATATCGTTAAATAATTTTGATATCCCAGAAGTTTTTAAATTTATGAAGGAATATGATTTAGATTTTGACGATGCTTTGCATGCTTTTTTAGCTAAAAAACACAGAATGTCTTTAATTACTTTTGATAAAGATTTTGATAGGGTTAATGTAGAACATTATACGCCGAGAGAGTGGTTGAAAAGAGGGTGAGATTTGCAAAGTGCATACTGTTAGAGATTGGATTTTAATCACTTTTTTGTATCTGGTTTACGATGAGAACAGCCAGGCCAACAACAAGGTCTGCGCTTCCCTTTAAGAAGGTCTACGCATAAACGATCTATATGATTTTTTCTTGTTTCGGTTTTTTTAACAATTGTGATCCAACAAATCCATTCGTTACGCGCAAGAGGCGTAAGTTTATTCCATTTCACAAGTACATTTGGATTGGAAATCAAAGTTTCTTTTAAGTCCTTTGGGACTTTATGAACTACACCGGTGGCGATATATTTATTAGTCATATCCTCTTTTTGTTATTTATAAAGAAAGTAATTGAATTATATAAATTTTAGTAACTTTATAATACCCTTCTATCCGTCTTTCCTAAAAGGGAAAATTCCAAATATACCCACGCTCATGGAGACTGTTAGGCGATGTGCCCCATTTTTATTCGTTAAATACAAGCTGAACATTATTGCATGATTCAATTGGTTGTGATGTGTGTTTTGAAAATTTTGTTGAAAAAGCAAAATAGTCGCTGTCGGTGGATGGATCATTATAGTTTCCACCAAAATAGTAACAACTCTCTAATTTCCAGTTACTTGTTTCTTGGAGAGCAAAAACTTTCATTATTCCTTCTCCAGAGCCTGCCCCATTTTGATCGACAATAGTTAATAGTAATTTTTGGTTATCTACCATGAGATAGTAGGGATTATTTTTGTTTGTTTCTTCTGTATCCTTAATTTCTATTAACTTGGTCCATTGAGGATTTCCCTGCCCAGCAACAAGAACTCCAGTAAATGTGGGAGTAAAATCTGTTGGTAATGATAGAACCACATTCATTGAATTACGAAGAACAAGGGCAAATAGGATATTGTCTATTTTGAAATACTTTTTTATTTGACCAGTATTAATATCTGAGGGAAGCGTCAGATTTGGATTGTCGATTTCCTCAATAGTAAGGCTGTTATTAAGTGACTGATTAATTTGGGCAGTGAATGAAAGTTTTTGTTCATTATTATTTTCTATTTGTTTTGTCGGTTCTTTTAGTGAAAGCATAGAGCAACCAGCAAGAAATACAGTGGCTAGGATCATTGTCATTAAAATTTTGCTTTTCATAATGTTTTGATTAAGTAGTGCTATATGTAGTTCTGAAAATATTTTTCAATCAAATGTTTTTTATTATTGTTTCGCCATGATTTTCCGCATCTTTTGGGAGACGAATTATTGATGGAAATACTAGGCTATGAATTTTATGACCACTAATTATTTTGCCATCAGTTTTTAGTGCTAACCATTTTGTAGGATTGGTGATATATTTCCCGAAGGTTTCAGATCCGGTGATTAAGGCAGTTTTTATCTTTGAATTAAATTTTAGTTTAAAGATTCCCTAGATTTTTTCTCTGGCAAATAATTCCTTTTTGAAACTACTGATTTGCCAAGCTCTTTTTCTAATTCTTTTCTAGCAATGCCTGCTATTTTGCCACCTCTATTTGCATCCTGTTTTAATTTAGGTATCCCTTTTGAATCTTCGGTTCGATGAATTTCTGTTGTTGATCTTTCTCCAAGCATAGTAAAAATGAGTTCAAAATCATCCATATGATCTCGTAAATTTTCCCGTTTTAAGTTTTTGAGTTTTTTGTATTCACTTGGGGTTATTCCAAAAGTAGCTTTGGAAATTTCAGCAGTGAGAATCTCATAATCTTTGTTCTCTTTTGCTCCTCTCTTTTGCCATTCATCAGTTAATTCTTCACGAATTGCAATTCCTCTCATTCTTTTTTCAATCCAGTCATCTGGATAACCCTTTAATTTATACAACATTCGAGTCCTTTTTGTTGCTAATTCAGGATTCTCAATTTCTTGAATTCTTTCATAACCAACTTTTGCAAGCCATCTCTTAAAAGGTTCTGCTTTTGGAGATGGTATAGATTGAATAATACGAAAAATACCTTCTGTATTTGCACAATCAGTTTCACGCATTTTTCCATCGGAAGCCAACAATTTCAACTGTTCCCAAAATGGGAACGGTTGCGATATTTCAGTGTCACGATCTTTCATTTTTGCCCAATAGGTTTTGGGTTCAGGGCTGTCCGTTAATACTCCAACTATATCTATAACAGAAAACCACCACTCGTTTTTATAGAGCATCTTTCTAATTTCTTTCCCTTTAAACAAAGCGATTTTTGTAGTTTCCATATTTCATAAAATTAAACAGAATGATTCTATTCTAATTTCCCTCAAAATAAAATTATTTTCGCAGAGCTAACGGAGAAAATACCTTATTCCCCCTCTGTATTTAAAAAAACAAATTTATCCCTTTTGTCTTGAAAAAAGCCTATCAAAATTTCTTATTAAGTGTGAACCCCTTATAGTGATGTATTGTGAAACGCTTTAGAGAGCTCCTGTACACATCCAATTAATTTCTGCTGTTTTAGTTTCTTCATCCACAACGCATGTAGGATTGCACCCTGATTTTTGTATATTAGTGTTAAACCACCATGTTTTTGTTATGTCGTTGTAGTAATATTCGCCTGTTAAATTTCCTTCTTCAGTGCATGAACTTTTTTCAGCGATTGCTTTTGCTGTTTCCATGCTAAGTATCGATGATTTATTAGCTTCTATATATTGGAACATGCGATCTAACATAACTGCTAATTCAGCACGGTTAACATTATTATAAGCTTGGAAACTTCCATCAGAATAGCCAGTAATAATACCTTTGTTATGCATATTGATTACCGCGTCTTCATACCAATCTTCAAAAGTATTCTGATCTGTAAAAATAGTTGTAGCAGCAAAAGCAGTTATACTAAAGGCGAATAAAGCTCCAGCAATGAAGTATATAAATTTTTTCATTTTTATAAGTTAAATTTTAACAATAAAGAATATAAAGGTTTATTTTATTTCTTACAATGTTTCTGTACATGCGAACTAGACAATTCCTATAATATACTAACCTTTGTCTAGTTGGGAGAGTTGATGAATTTTAGATTTTGCTGAATCTTGAATAGGCTGATTTTATGCTGGCTTTGAGTTTGAGAAAGCGAACCGCATATACAGTGTTGTCCGACGTACATTTTAAGTTTAAGTTTTTCTTTCCCGCGTTTTTCTAATTTCCGTAAAACAAAATTTTATAATTATTCAGAGTGTCCTTAATAACATTTTTAAGTTAAAATTGGTTTTGCTTTTTCTAATATAGCATTTATTTCTTTTTTTGCTTCAGTAGCGGAAAAATAATATTCACTATAAGGATTTGAACACTCTGAAGCATATTCTTTAAATTCTTTAATAGCTTTATCTAAGAAATTTTCTACGATTTCTAATAATAATGGATTTATTACCCCTTGTCTGTTTCTATAAGGAAGTTGATTGTTTATATTATTTATATCTTGATGAGCAATGATTTGGTCTCTTACTTCTTTTAGTTTACTGCTATTAAACTCATTTATTAATATATTAATTTTAATTTCTTTTTTATTGAAAAAATCCGTAAAATTTTTAAAACTAATTACTCTTTTATCTTTATCATCTAATAAAGAAGAAATTATTAATATACTGTCATTAAAAAATACACAAGCAACATTATTATAAAAACGATCAATATCTGAAGAATAATTGTATTTATTTTTCTTTTGTGTTTTTGGATAATTAATAATTGTTTTACAATAAGCCAATTGTTCTTTAGCTAAACGTAATAGTGATGCTATTTGAAGTCCTGATATCATTATATTTTATAATAAATAGCTTATTCCCCCCCTCATAATATAAAGAGAAAAATTTTGTTTTGCACCTTTTTAAACGCGGGAATTGTTTTACTGTTTTAATATGTATTATATAATGTTTTAGACTTATCTGTAGTTTGGCAGTGATATACTTTTCTATTTATACTAAAATAGCCATATAAAAAACATTATATTCCCAACTGTAAAAGCTATAACCCCATAAATATCAAGAAGCCACGCCAGATTATGTAGATTATGTGATCCCATCAAAAGTGATGTTAAGGCCGATATAAGTCCCAAAATTATTAGTAGTAAAGATTCTATTCCGTTCATATTAATTTAATTTAAGAATTTTTAGTGAGTGAATTAGATAGTTTGCGTTGTAGGTTGTACAAATTCATTTGTTCATGTTTATTATTAAATACCCAAAATGAATAGTGACTTGAGCGATTTGAATTAAGTATTTTTCGATTTCATCTATAATGTTAGAATCTGATTTATATTGAATCGTTTCAAGAAAAACTTTTGATTCTGGTATCGACAAATCGTAATGTGCTCCTCCTTTTTTATCTGAATGTGTCCTGATGATATCAATTACTTTTAAAGGTTGATTATTAATAATAGTAAATGTTTTTTGTAACCAATCTTTTAAATTATATTGGAAGAATCCTGTTGGCTGGAATGGATTTATATCAATTATCCGTCTATTTAATCTCAAAGTTGGCTGTGGAAGACCTAAAGTCATTTCTTCTTCATTGCTTCTTACGCTATAACAAATTAAATTTACTCCTAACGTATCAGCTAAATTAATAAGCAAAGGTATGTTCTCAGAAGTATCAGATAGTAGAGCACGTAATTGACCAGAGAGGACTTTGTAGTAAGCTCTTTCATTTTGATTAATTTTATCTAGAGCATCTTTAAGTAGGAGAATTGCATCTTTTAATTCTTCCAGCCTTTCTATAGTATTTTTTATTCTTTTGGGCATTTTTATTTTAGTGAACTCTTATGACCTACAACGTTTCTGTATATGCGAACTAGACAATTCCTATAATATACTAACCTTTGTCTAGTTGGGAGAGCTGATGAGATTTTAGATTTTGCTGAAAATTTGAATTGGCTGATTTTATGCTGGCTTTGAGTTTAGAAAGCGAACCGCATATACAGTGTTGTAGGATGTGCCTGTAGTTTAAAGTTTCTTGCCCTTTTTATTTCTCATCATAAGAATCCAACTTTTTGTATATTAACCTTAAACAATATGATATAATATTTTGAATTAATTATATTAGATAATGGGTATTGATGACAAAATTCTAGAAAGTGCATTTAGAGGAGGTAATTTTGTTTCTATTGGTGGAGTGATGATTGAAATTGATGATTTTGTTAAAATTTGGAATAACGAATCTTTAGTTTCATTAGATAGATTCAAAGAAGGAGGTGATTTAACTTTTTTACCAGAATTACATACAAGTGAACTTATGTTACTTGGTGCTGATAAAGCTCATATACCGAGACATGGAATGAATGATGTAGCTGATAATTTTGTAGGAATTGCAATTAATGCTGCGAGATTAAAGAAATATTTTGAAATAAGAGGAATGGTTATAAGATATAAAGAAGCAAATAGAGATAAAAGTATTTTGGAACTTGATAGAGTATTGGCAAAAATTAATCCAGAAATAAGATATAGTGATATTTCACAATTTTTAGCCACCTTATCCTCTCCTACAGTTGAAGACGCAGATGCAGTATCTGATTCTATTAAGGAACTAAGGCAAGGCTTGGTTGAAACTCATTATCCTAATGAAATTAATGCTAAAAGTATATCCTCGCAAGTTACTGATACTAGACTTAAATTAATTAGTACAATTTTGGGTATTAAAGAATCAAATTTGAGAGGAGTATCAACGTTTTTACTTGAAAAAGCTGTTTTTGGTCATTTACCAAATCTTGACGACTATATGGGATTAACCGCTTTAGATAATATTGGTTCTTATAAAATAGCTACCATTAGACATTATATCCATTTCTTATTAATGGGTGGTGGTATGGCTGGCATGATATTTGGTATTCATGATCTAAATGAAGAAGTATTTACGAATTCTATTTATCCAATGATGATTGGTCTGTTTATGCTTTATTTATATAATCCCAATTTAAAAGCGGTTACTGAAAGTAGGAAGAATAGTGTCAAAAAGTACAACAAAATGTATAAAAAAGTTGCTGCTAAAATTGCTGAGCTAGAGAAAACTCCTTTTGGGAAGTTACAAATTTTAATTATAAGAGAAATAGTTAATGATATTTATTCAAAATGTGTTAATTCTCAAAATGTTGAGGCATTAATACAATTTAGAGATTTTGTAATGGAAACTGAGGATAGATTACCTTTATTCCAAACTTGGTGTAATCAACAAAAGACCAGTGCAGATTTTGACAACTTTGAAAGTTTCCAAAAAGTATTGGATGAATTTAAGATTCTTGTAGATGTGCCTGACCAGTTAGATCGAGAATTAGAAAGTTTAGCTGGTTTAAGTGAAACTGAAGTATCTACCTCTAAAGATCCTAGGATAGTTACTCAAGCACAAAAATTATAATTAAGAAGTTTTTAGAATAAGGTTTTAAATAAAAAGGGCAAAAGATAAAAGTTTTTTCACAGACATTTCCTACAACTCCTTTTTATCCGACGTGTTTACTCATTAATATTATATATTTGCATATTATGCGAATTGAAATATGGCTTTTTTAATTTGTAAACGCTTAAATTTTAGTATTAATCTTTAATTTTTACAAATGAATCAGCAGGAATGTATAAATCAAACTATTATTGAACTTAAACTTCGAAATTATAGTAGGCAGACGATTAAGAATTATACTTTGTGCTTGAAAGGATTTTTTGAATTTTTAGGTGTGGATTTAACTGTTGTGAATGTTGATAAAATTAAAAAATTTCTTTTGCTCAAATATGATAAAGCGTTTTCTTCTCAAACTATTAATTTATATTTGAATGCAATAAAGTTTTTTTATCGTGATGTCGTTAAATCTTCACAGAAAATTGATATTAAATTTGCAAAACGTTCTAAAAAATTGCCAATTGTTTTGTCTAGACAGGAAGTAGGTAGGATTTTGGAAGTTTTGAGCAATCAAAAACATAAATTAATGATTGCTCTTTCCTATGGCGCTGGACTTCGCGTTTCTGAAATAGTGGCTTTGAAAATAAAAGATTTGGATTTTGAAAATTTGTTGATTCATATTAAAGGAGCTAAAGGTGATAAAGATCGAATTACAATTTTACCGGATAAGTTAAAAGTTGAAATAGAAAAGTTTGTATTTGGAAAAGACAAAAATGAATATGTTTTTGGCAGTGAGCGTGGTGGTAATTTAACTACTCGAACAGCTCAAAAAATATTTGAAAAAGCTTTAAAATTAACAAATATAAATAAAGAGGCAACTTTTCATTCTTTGCGTCATAGTTTTGCTACGCATTTACTTGAAAATGGAACTGATGTTCGTTATGTGCAGGAACTTTTAGGACATCAAAATATAAGAACTACTCAAATTTATACGCAGGTCAGCAATACCAGTATTAAAAAGATTAAAAGTCCTTTCTAAAATTATTTTTCATCTTCAACTAATTCATATTCAATCGGTTCAAGATTAGTTATTTGAATCTCAGCACCGCAATTGTGGCAGTCAATGATTTGACCAGGATAGGCGTTGTCTGGGATAGGCAGTTCAACGTCGCAGTCAGGGCAGATTATTTGCATAGAATGGAGAAGAGAAAATTCAAAGTTTAATGTATTTTTATTAATTTGTTAGTTTTGTGTTTTTGAAATTTACTTTATAATCATTTTAGCTGTTTTTTAATTTAAATGAAATTGGAAAATTTTTCAAATTTTGTTGATAAAGGGGCATTTGGTATTTGGCGCTATGAAAAGCTTTTTAGAACTGAATATGTAAAGGAAAAATTTAATTTGGAACAAGAGATGAGTCCATTGGAAAGGAGAGAGGATTTGGGCGAAATGTTTGGTATCAAGAATTTATATTTGAAGCGAGAGGACTTGAACGTCTTGGGATCTTTTAAAACTCGGTCTTTAGCTTATCAGATTTCAGTTTATAAAAGTTTAGGAGAAAAAATTTTAGTAATTTCATCGTCTGGGAATGCGGCGATTTGCGCGGCTAGATATTGTGATTTGGCGCAAATTAAATTGATTTGTTTTATTTCGCCAGATACTGATTTAGGGAAAAAAGCGATTTTGAGTCAGACAAAAGCTTTGATCATTGAGAGCAAAAAAGCGATGAGGTTGGCTAATTATGTTTCTGCTAAATATAAAATTTCTAATTTGAGACCTTCGATTGATGATTTGTCGCTTAGGGGATTTGAAAGTTTAGCTTATGAAATTTATGAGCAGATTGAGAATGCGAATTTGGAGGCGCGAATTGGAATTCGCGCTTTCAGTTTTATAACTAGCGGCTCATCTTTTGTTGGAATGTATAATGGGTTTAAAAAGCTTAAAGATTTGGGATTTTTAGAGCAAATGCCGAGGATGTGTGGGGTTGTGGGAGAGCGCGAATTAGAATCCGAAAGGCGCGAATTAGAATTCGCGCGTTCAAAGGGGGTGGGGGCTTTGGGAGTTAAAAAAACGCGTCGCATGGAAGAAATTTTGAAAATTGCCGAGGAGACGGGAGGCTCTATTCATGAGGTTTCGCGAGCTGATGTCGATATTGTGTCTAGACAATGTCTAGACATGTCTGAACAGGTTTCTGAGGAGAGTTTGGCGGTATTATCAGTTTTGCAAAAAGAGAAGAATTTGGAAAATGTTATTGCAATAATGAGTGGAAGAAAATGGGAGACTTCGGGATCTTTGAAAGCATTTTTGAGAGTAGAGAGTTTTGAAGAAGCGGATCAAATAATTTTAAATTTATAATCTAAAATTTAATGAAGTGTCTCTAGTTTTTATATCGCCAGATCCGTCAAAAGCCTTAGGTTTGGAAAATCTGATTGATGATTTATATGTTATTTGTGCGTTTGAACATCAGGTTTTGAAATATTTGAGAGAAAAAGGGGTGAATGTTCTGTGTTATTCAGAAAAAAAAATTGATTTGCGCAATACAGGAAGGCTTTTTGAGCAAGAAGAGGTTTTGGAATACTTGAAGAATTTAAAAGAAAAGAAAGGCGAGGTGAAAATTTTAGTTTTTAAGTCGAGTAAAAGAATTTTTAAGATAGCTGAAGAAAATGGATTTGAAGTTTTGATGTCTGATCCGGATTTATGTCGAGATATTGAAAACAAAACCAAATTTTTTGATTTTTTGAAAAATAAAAACGTTAAGATCCCAAAATACCGAATAGATATTTTGAAAAATTTAGATTATGTAGGTTTAAAAAATGAATTTGGGACAAGATTTGTGATTCAATTTGGTCGAGGATTTGGAGGGAACTCAACATATTTTATTAATTCAGAAAAAGATTTTGAAAATGTCAAAATCAAGCAAGATGAATTCCCAGTAAAAATTATGGAATTTATTGAAGGGATTACTTTAACAGTAAATTGTTGCGTGTCTAGACAGGATATATATGTATCTAGACCTTTTGTGCAAATTACAGGCGAGCCGCTTTTGAATAAATTTCAAGGTGGCACATGTGGTGTTAGTTTTTCTGCAATTAAAAATTTAGATCCAGAGATTTTGGAATCTGTCGAGACACAGAGCAGGGTGATTGGAGAGATTTTGAGAGAAAAAGGATATAAAGGGATTTTCGGGTTGGATTTTGTGGTGGAGACGCATTGCAATGCATCTTTACCACAATCACGAATTTTTATTATTGAGTGTAATCCAAGGATGCCGATTTCGGTACCGCATTTTTGTAAGAGGCAAGAGGCATTGGGAGAAAAACCATTGATTTTGGAACATTTAGAAGCATTTGAAGGAAAAAGGACATCCTCCTTCGCTGAAGCTACGGCGGACAAGAAGGACAAAGATATTAAAGGGGCGACTTTGATTTTGCGGAATGTTTTTGGGCAAAATTTGAAATTAAAAAAATCATTTAAGCCAGTTTGGCATGTTTATGATTTTAAGCAGGATAAAATTTTTGAAACAGATTTAGGAATTTCTTTTGAAAAAATCCCAGATATTTTAAATAATCAAATTGCTTTTTTACCAATTTGTGAAGAAAAAGGATTTTTAGCGCATCCAGATATTGCTTTTTGCGATTTGCATTTTAAAGAAGATGTTTTGGACGAAAAGTTTAAGTTGAAAAAAGAGGTGATGAGGCTGGTGAAGAGAGTTGAGGGAATAATTATGAATTATGAATTATGAATTATGAATTATGAATTATGAATTATGAATTAAGGTTGTGCTTCGCACGTTTTGAATTTCGTGGTGAATGCCCATAAAATGATCGAATCCGTAACATTAATTCTTTATTTTCTTTTTTTATCCTTTATCTTTTTTTATTTCTTTTTTATCTTCTTCTGCTAATTTCTTTAATCCTTCTACGTAAGTATAAAGAGCAGTTTTTTGATCTTCAGTGAGTGAGGCTAGGGCTTCTTCGATTGTGCCTTCTCCGCCGATATCCACATTAAAAGCTAACCAAATAACTAAACGAACCCATTTGTCAGGAGCTTCATCTTTTTTCATTGTAGCCTCGTCTTTTTTGGCTTTTTGAATTTTGGCTTTTGCCGCTTTCCATTTATCCTTGAATTGATCGCTCGGACCTTCGTCAACATTGATTTGAGGCGTGGCTGAATAATCGATGTCGCTTTTTAAACTTTCGTTAGCAAAAATTAAACGATGACTAAAAATTGATAATTTTGGGTTTGGAAACATTTAAAATTTTTAATAAATCTATAAATTATATATGAAAATTGTATAAAAAGCGAATTTTTGATGTTTTTTATTTACTAGCTAGCCACAAAATTGGTTGCAAAATAAGGATTCCAAAAAGTAATATTGCAAAAATCCATTTATTTAAGCGTTCGATCTTTAATTTCTGTTCTATTTCTTGAGATTTTTTTTCTAAATCTTGTTTTGCCGTTTCTAATTCTTTTTCTTCGTTTTTTTGTGCAAGTAGGGGAACGGAATTTTTTAATTTTTCTTCAAATTGGCCTAATTGATAGTTGACCATTTGCAGTTGGCCATAAGCATCTTTTAGCTCAGCTTTTGTTTCTTCGTAAAGATTTTTGTAAATTAAATCATGTCCATGTATGGAATGACTAATAATTTCTTTGCTCTTAGCTTGTTTTTGCACAGGAGTGATAATGTTTTCTTCAGTAATAATTTTTTTCCCTATCTCTTCGGCTAATTTTTCTAATTCCGTTTGATAGATACGGACATGACCTTTGATTTCTTTTGATTTAATTTTTTTGGCCTTTAAATATCTATCCAAAGTTCTGGTAGAAATTCCAAGCAGGTCAGCGGCTTGTGATCGAGAATAATTAGTTTCAGACATGTTAGGAAAAAGGAAAAAAGTTGTCTAGACAGTGTCTAGACAAATTATAGAGGAAAATTTTCGGATGTAAAAGAGAAAATGCATCAGATTTGCTAAAAATCCTTTGTCTTGTTTTTCTATGCTAATTATCTTATTTTTTAAATAAGAAGAAAAATATTTTAATATTCTAATATCATATTTTTTTGAAAAAAGTAAAATTTCCTATTATTCTAATTTTAGATAATATTCGAAGCCTTCATAATGTTGGTGCGATTTTTCGGACCGCGGAGGCTTGTAATGTTGAAAAAATTTATTTAACTGGAATTTGCGGTAAACCTCCTAGAAAAGAGATTTCCAAAACCGCCCTTGGAGCAGAAAAAGTTGTTGAATGGGAATACAAAAAATCTATTTTAGACTTGATAAGAGATTTGCAAAAGCAGGGTTATTTTTTAGTTGCGGCTGAATTAAATCAGAGAAGTATAAATTTTAAAAAAGCAGATTATAAATTCCCTTTAGCTTTAATTATGGGGCATGAAAGAGAAGGAATTAGCGATGAAATTTTGGATTTAGTTGATTTAATCGTGGAGATCCCGATGTTAGGGGTTCACGCAAAATCATTGAATGTAGCAACAAGTTGTGGCATTATTTTGTATGAGATGGTTTTGAGAGTTAAGAGTTGAGAACTGATAATTTATAATTTATAATTTATAAAATTGTTAGGCATATTAATCTTAAAATTTTGTATTTTTATATTTTTGTAGGGTGCGCAGATCTGCGCACCCTACAAAAATATAAAAATACAA
>Ga0208373_1001014_pt1 | contig 40945 bp, 38 predicted proteins | sample RifOxyC2_FD_184036 | JGI IMG/M metagenome (GOLD analysis project Ga0208373, IMG submission 184036) | Soil microbial communities from Rifle, Colorado - Rifle Oxygen_injection C2 (SPAdes) | ecosystem: Environmental > Terrestrial > Deep subsurface > Rock core/Sediment | place: Rifle, Colorado...
GAAAAAATGGGTAATTGGATTAATTGGTATAACACTAAACGTTTCCATTGGGGGCTAAATTTAGAGACTCCTGTGGATTATTTAATCAATAATGGCTATGTTGTCCAATATGTGGTGAACTAATACAATTTTTTGTTTTTTCTTGAGAAAATTGGTATAATATAGTTTGTAGATTTTATATTATGATAAAGAAAAAAAATAATGTTTTAGTAATGAATATCATATTTTTTGTTGTAGTGCTATTAGTTGTGTTCATAGTAGGTATTTTTGTAATTCGCAAGACCACGACTTTGACCGCAGAGGCACAGGAGGTGTCCGATGAAGTCCCTCCTGAAATTTTAAATGTTAATATAAAAGATATTTTAGCCACATCATCGGTGATTACCTGGGAAACCAATGAAATGGCAGATTCTCTTATTAATTTTGGTTTAGATAAAGATTATGGGATAGTTCGCGACCCCCGCTCCGATAAAATGTACCACAAGATTATTTTAGAAGATTTAATGCCAAATATGACTTATTATTTCCGAATCACATCGTCAGATTCCGAAGGTAATCAGGGAATTTCCAGTGATTATAGTTTTGTTACTCCACAAGAAGAAATTCAGGAAATACCAAAGGAAATTCTATTGCCAGAAGAATTGGAGGGTGATAAGTTAATAGAAAAGATTATAGAGGTGGTTAAGAGTATTTCCACAGAAGAAACTTTGGAAATTATCCAAAAAGAAGTACAACAGAGAGCAGAAGAGGTGGTTACCCCCCCAACCGTTATTCTGGATGTAGCCGATGTTGAAGTGGGAACGGATTATGCAGTTATTCCCTGGGGGACGGATAAGATTTCTAACTCAATGGTGGCTCTCGCCGCAGAAAGTGATTACAATCCTGATTTAGAAGACCCATATACATGGAAAGTGGGAGAGCCCAATGAACTGGTACTGGAACACATTGTGAGAGTTGATGGACTTAAGCCGGCAACTGTTTATCATTTTCAGGTATCATCACAATCAGAACTTGGTCTTACAGGAAGAAGTAAAGATAGAACATTCAAAACAAAATCTATTTTACCGGAAATTTATGCTATTAGGTTATCAAAAATTGAAGAAGAATCGGCTACTATAAAATGGTCCACCAATGTGCCATGCTCTTCCATTATAGAATATACTAATTTAAATACTAATCAAACAAAACTGGAAGGAAATTCAAGTTTTATTACTATCCACACAATACAGCTTACCGGTTTAACTTTTGATACTTATTATTCTTTTATAATTAAAGTCGAAAGCGAAGAAGGGGAAAAAGCTGAAAGTAATCCTATTACATTTATTACCACCAGAGACGAGTATCCGCCGGTTATAGCTAAGGTAAACACAGAGTCAACCATTTATCCCGGATCTGATAACAAGATTCAAACTATTGCTAGTTGGGAAACAGATGAAGCGGCGCAATGCCAGTTATTTTATCATCAAGGATTGGTTTTGATAGATGAGCCTAGTTTTTTGCCTAAAAAAGAAGATTTTGCCACTAAACATGTGAATGTGATTACTAATTTTGTACCATCTGCTGTATATAAATTTTGGATTGTGTGCAATGACGAAGCAGAAAATGAAGCTAGATCAGAGGATTTTACCATGCTTACTCCGTCGCAGGAAGAAAGTATTATTGATATAATTATCAAGAACTTTGAAAGTTCGTTTGGATGGGTTAAGAAAATTAAAGTAGGAGGATAAGCCTATCGGCAAGCCTAAAGCAATTTTTTTCTATGATGTTTGAGATTTTTGAGATAATTATGATTTTTGAGATATTTAAATATAAACATACAAGTTAATCGTTAAAATGTTAACATGCTAAAATGTTAAAATGATATGGCTGAGCCAATAATCAAACTTAAAGATTTGGAAATTACTTACAACCTTGGAAAAGTAAATGAATTTAAAGCAACTCGCGGGGTTACTATGGATATTTATCCAGGAGAATTTGTAGCCTTTTTTGGTCCGTCAGGATGTGGAAAGTCCACTATATTTTATAGTATTTTAGGAATTTTAGCGCCGTCAGCTGGACAACTTTTTGTAAAAGGAGAAAATCCTTATTCGTTTTCACCGGAAGAAATGGTAAGATTTCAAACCAGTGTTATTGGTATTATTTATCAGGCATTTTTTTTGATACCCTCGTTGTCTGTTATTGATAATGTGGCCTTGCCTCAGATTTTTCAGGGCGTTCCTGTGAAAAAAAGAAGAGCATGGGCCAAAGAGCTCCTTAAAAGATTTGACATGGAGGAGCATGCCGAAAAATATCCTGAAAATTTATCAGGGGGACAGTCTCAGCGCGTATCAGTATCTAGGTCAATGGTAAATAATCCCAATATTCTGCTTGCCGATGAACCGACAGGAAATCTGGATAGTGTATCCACTAAACAAGTAATGGATGCCCTGGAAACTATTAATATGGTTGATAAAAAAACTGTAATCATTATTACCCATAATGCCGCCCAACTTTCTTATGCCCATCGTGTTTTTTATATGAAAGACGGAAAATTAGAAAGAATTGTGCCAAATCCGGAGAAGAAGCAAATTGCTAAAATTGATAAACAAAAAATTTTGGTTACAGAAATGGATAAATTATCCAAACTCTTTCCATATTCTTCACCAACTGAATTAAAAGTAAAAAGTGTTGTAAATTATTTAACACAAGATTTGGATTTTGATCAATTGTCAAAATTAGAGAATTTAACGCAATTAATGATTGAAAGAAAAATAAGTAAAGACGAGTTTTCTAAATTGTTATCCAGAGATTTAAAGCAGGGCGGTGTAGGAATAAGTGGAGGTGTAGCAGAAACAATGGCTAATAAGGTTTTAAAAATACTAGAACAATCAGAAGATACAAGAAGATTTAGAAGAAGATTTGAAAGAAATAATTTTTTTGCCAGAGAGGATTTTTTAATTGAAAAACTTACAGGATACGTAGAGAAGGAATATAGTGGAGAATTCACATTAAGTCAAAAAATAATACTGAAAAAACTTGTTTATAAGAGAATTTCAGGGCTTTTTAACAAGGAGGAATTTGAGGAAAAATTACAAAAAACTCAAGAAAACGGCGGATTAAGTTTAGATCAGAATATGGCCAGAAAATTAACCTTGCATTTTGAAAAAATTATTGCACAAGGCTCAGAATCCAAGGGGCATGGTCATTAGTTGAAAGTCGAAAGTCCGTAAAGTCTAAAGTATGGAGTCGCTTGAGCGACATTTAAAGAATATTAGAATTAATTTTATAAATTTCAAGATTTTAGACCTTTGATTTTATAGACTTTTGACTAAAGTATATGATGAAAATTAGCGATACAATAAGGCTTGCTACCAGAATGTTTCGGACCAGGCCGGCCAGAACATGGCTGACTATTTTTGGTATTGGTGTTGGTATAGCCGCAGTGGTTATATTGGTGGGCCTGGGTTATGGTCTACAGGGGGTGCTTTTGGAGCAAATCGTGTTCGGTGACGCTATGCTTAGTTTAAATGTTTTAACTCCACCATCACGAGTTGTGGTTATTAACAAAGAAAACATTGATGAATTTTATAATCTGGATAATGTTCAGGATGTAGCAGGATTAGCCAGTTTTACATCACTTATTACTTTTGAGGGTTTAACGGGAAGTATTATGCTGAACGGTGTAGAAGCCAAATATTTTAACTATGCCGGAGTTATAGCAATGGAAGGAGAAATGTTTGATGATCGTGAGACTGATTATGTGGTTTTATCATCGGCAGTATTAAAGCTTTTTGAAATGGAGCCGGTAGATATTATTGGAAAAAGGGTTAGTTTTAAAACATTCATACCCAACAATGAAAACGATGATATACAGGAAATGATAATAGATAAAGAATATATTGTAAAAGGAATAATAGGGGATGAGGCTTCTATTTTTGCTTACATTCCTTTATCCGAACTTTCTTCGCGTTTCGCAATCCCTTATTATGAAAAAGCTAGAGTTAAGGTTACGGACAGGGCTTTTCTTGATTCTGTAGAGGCAAAAATTTTAGAAAAAGGTTTTATGGTAACAGCCCTTTCCAAAACCGTGGATCAGGCCAATAAGATTTTTAGCGGAATTCAGATTATGTTGGCTCTTTTTGGTGGTATAGCATTAATCGTATCAGCTATTGGTATGTTTAATACAATGACTGTTACATTACTTGAACGAACTAAGGAGATTGGAATTATGCGTACCATCGGAGGATCACCATTAAATATTAAAATAATGTTTTTGACTGAATCAGTTTTGATGGGATTTTTAGGAGGGGTGGTTGGTATCGGGGTTGGTGTTGGCGGAGGGTTGTCGGTTAATTTTTTATTAAATATAGTAGCAACCAAATTAGGTGGAGTAGGAATGGATCTTTTTAGGTTTCCTCTTTGGTTTTTGACTTTTATAGCGGTTTTTTCGGCAATTATGGGGTATCTTACAGGACTTTTTCCATCTAAACGCGCTGGATCTTTGAATCCACTGGATGCTATTAGGTATAGTTAAAAATTATAAAATTTAAAAATTGAAATATTTTTATGAATAATTTTTTTCAAAACAAAAAATATATAATTATTTTTATAGGTTTTTTTATAGTAATTATTATTGGTTATTATTTTTTTCATAATACCAAAGAAGTAGCAGAAGAAAAAAAGTCGGATTTTAGTACGCGTAATTTATCCCGGGTTTCTTTTTTTCATACCCAGCCTTTTAGATGCACCATGGCAATTCCCGCCGATTGGGAAGGGGAATATCGCATGCGGGAGAAGGGAAATTCCGTAAGTTTTTCTTATATTATTAATCCGGAGCAAAGTCCGATAATTTTTTCAGTTTTGTTTTTTTCGCGAGAAGAGTGGGAAAAAAATAAAAAAGGAAAAGAAATTTTAATTTTAAATGACACCATTTTTACTTATGAATTATCCACAGATAAAAAAATCAAGGATGCAGAAAAAGAGAAATTTGATAAAATGAAAGAAGATACAACCGAAATAGTAAAGACATTAAAATGTGTAAATAAATAAAATAGTAATATTTTTTTGCTATAATTAGTGTTTTTTTTACAAAAATAAACTAATTTAAAAAGTGTATAATGGTATTATATTTTTATAAAAAATTATTGCCTTATCTTGACTACTTGTGTTATAATATTATTATATAGTTTAATATTCTATTTAATTTTCCCCATGTCTAAAAAGATTAAAAAGCAAATAAAAAAATCAATGCCGTTATTGATTATTTTCAGTTTATTGTGGAGTACTATGGCTATTGGTCTTGTTTTTAATTTTGATTTTAGTTTTTATGATTTATCATTGAATAGACCGGAAGCGTTAGCTGATGTCGCCACTACCACAGTTAGTGTTTTAAATGCTTCACCATATTTCACAGTTGGTCCTTTTGAACAACCATTCTCTACTAATACTTCTCCAATTAATGTCGGTGGTGATATAACATTTACAGCCAAAGCGCAGGATCCGGAACTTGATAATTACTATTTACTTGTCTGCGGAGATGATACTGGCCAAGCAAATAATGGCGGAGCTCCAAGTTGTACCGGTGAACCGTTTTGTGTCTCCGGAGCTACTGGCACAGGAGCGTCTTCTACCTGTACATATACAGGGATATCTGATCCTGGAGGTGAAACCGATGTGTGGTATGCTTATGTTTGTGATGCTCATGCCACAGAGGCTGCTTGTACCTTGGCTAGTCAGGGATCGGGTGATGGCGGAAGTCCGTTTTATGTCAACCATGCGCCGACCATTAGTCTGGTAACTACTTCAGATAATAATAAAGCACCCGGAGGAACATTTACAGTTCAAATCACAGCCACAGACACAGATGTGAATTTAGCGGATACTATTTATTTTGATATCTGCGGTACAAATAGTTGGGCCAGCACCACACATTGCGCGGTGCAATTATGCCAAGCCACATCCACAATTCAAGGAGGCGCCACTACTACTACTTGTCAATTTACAGATACAGCTCCAACACCAGACCAGAATTATACCTATTTTGCCTATATTCGGGATTGGCATGATTTTGCTGGCACAAATAACGGCACATCTACTTATTATACAATAGTCAATGTAGCTCCTTCGATTACTAGTGTTATGTTGCATGGGGGAATTAATATTGAACCAAACATAAAAGGAGCTGCAGAGGTTACAGCTACTACTACGGCTGTGGTAACCGATAATAACGGTTGTGCGGATTTAGCTAATGCTACCAGTAGTATTTACTGGTCCAATGCAACAAATTTAGAAAATTGCACAGCTGATGATAATAATTGTTATCAAATGACTACTGTGGAATGTGCTCAAACCTCTGGAAGTTGTACAGGAGTAACAGATTCCAATGCTATATATATTTGTACTACCACCATAGCGTTTCATGCTGTACCCACCGATGTTGGAACCTGGACAGCTACTAATTGGCTTGCAGGACTGAAAGGAATTGATAATAACGGCGCTTTTGGAGTGGGAACCACCACTACCGGCGTAGAACTTATTGCCGCTGCTGCCCTTGATGTAGACCAATCAGGAATTGACTATGGCACCATGAACGCCGGAAATGACACCGGAGATAATAATGCTACTACCACTATTGTAAATTATGGTAACACACCCATTGATACCACTGTTCAAGCACAAGATGATATGAAATCCGGTTCATATTTTATTCTTGCAACTCAACAAGAATGGAGTTTAACCAACTTTACTTGGGGTACGGGAACAGATCTTGCTTCTTCATCGGTAAGTATTGATATAGATGTTCTAATAAACAGACCAACTAATCAAACCGATGTTACAGATGATCTTTATTGGGGACTGGGCTTACCGGTTACCACTCACTCAGGAGATTATACCGGCACGACTACATTCTCAGTAGTAATGGATATGGATGGAAATTGGAACTAGTTTATTTAAAATAATTTAAAAGTATTCTTTTTATATGGAATACTTTTTTGTTTTATTTTTATTTAATATTAATATAATTTTTTTAAAAATATAAAAAATTTGTACTTGTTATAATATTTGTGGTATAATAATAATATATAAATAATCCTACTTTCTACATATCCCCATGTGTAAAAAACTTAAAAGACAAATTTGGAAATCGATGCCAATATTGGTTATTTTTTGCTTATTGTGGAGTACTTTCGCAGTTGGTGTTGTTTTTAATTTGAATTTTAATATTTATAATAAACAAGAAAATAATTTAAATTTTGTTATACCGGAAGCGCAGGCTGATCAAGCCACCACTACCGTTTTTGTTTTAAACGCTTCGCCGTATTTTGTGCTTGGTCCTTTTGAAAAGCCTTTTTCCACTAATACTACTCCAGTAAATGTGGGAGAGACACTTGTATTTACCGCACTGGCCGATGATCCTGAGCTTAATGATTATTATTTATTGGTATGTGCAACCAGTTCTGGGGCGGCAGTAAACGGCGGTGCGCCGGCGTGCCAAGGAACTCAATTTTGCGTATCCGGCGCTACGGCGGTCAGCGCTTCATCAACTTGTGTTTATACTAATGTAGTTGATCCGGGAGCAGAAACAGATGATTGGTATGCCTATGTCTGTGACGGGCATGCCACCGAAGCTGCCTGTAGTCCGGTAAATCAGGGTTCGGGAGACGGCGGAAGTCCGTTTTATGTCAATCACGCACCAACTATAGATTTAGTTATTACTTCGGATAATAACAAAGCTCCCGGCGGAACATTTACGGTCACAGCATCCAGCACTGATACAGATGTGTTAGGAGGGGCGGATACTATTTATTTTGATATTTGCGCTACTAATAGCTGGTCAACCACCACGCGTTGCGCTGTATCACTTTGTTATGCTACATCTACGATTTCCGGTGGTATAACTGCTACAAGTTGCCAATTTACTATTAATTCGGTGGTGCCGGATCAGAACTATACTTATTATGCTTATATCCAGGATTGGCACAATTTAGCCGGAACCAATAACGGCACATCTACTTATTACACAGTAATCAATGTAGCGCCGATTGTATCCGGAGTAGTGATTAATAATACTATAGATATCGCTCCAAACTTAAAAGGATCTGCAGAAGCAATAGCTACATCTACCGGGACAGTAACCGATTATAATGGTTGTACGGATTTGTTAGATGCTACCAGTACTATTTACTGGGAGAGCGTCAGCGGTGCCGAGAATTGCACGGCTAATGATAATAATTGTTATAAAATGACAGCAGTTGATTGTATAGAGGATGTTGGAAGCTGTACGGGGGATACTGATTCAAATACTACTTATACATGTACAACTCAAATAGCATTTTATGCCGTACCAACAGATACTAGCGCCAGATATGCCTCTTCAACTGTTTGGCGCGCCGCTTTGGCTATTTCAGATGATAATGGCGCTTTTGGCATAGCTACTTCTGTGGCCGGAGTTGATGTAGAAACCAACACGGCACTGGATGTGACAGAATCGGGCATTAATTACGGTACTATGAGTGCCGGCAGCAATACCGGAAATAATAATGCTACCACCACCGTTGTAAATTATGGAAATTCTCCACTTGATGCCGGAATATATGGTACGGATATGATAGATTCACCGTATTATATCCGGGCAACATATCAAGAATATAGTTTAATAAATTTTGGCTGGGGAGCGGGAACCGATCTTTCTTCCTCAACTATTCCGTATGCAGAATTGGACGTACTTATAGCCAGACCAACAAGTCTAACGAATGTGACTGACGAAGTTTTATGGGGCTTGGGTTTGCCGGTAACCACTCATTCCGGCGACTATACCGGTACTACTACCTTTGTGGCGATTATTGATGAAAATGGATCTTGGTAAATATTATAGAGATTAAAATATTATAAAAAACTTCTTTTTGTAAAAGAAGTTTTTTGTTTTGTAAAAAATACACCATAACACATCTTTGTGTTTGGTGTGTAAATATTGTGGATAAGTTTTTTAAAATATAAAATTTTTATGAAATAGTTATAAAAAAAATAATTTTTTTTCAAAAAGTATATTGTTTTATATTACTTTACATTACTTTATGTTGATTTTTTTTATTTTTAATACAAATTTTAGCCAATAAAATAATTTATCTATAGTTAAGTTTTGTATTTTAAAAGTTATAAATTGTTTGAATTTTTTACTTGAATTTTTTGTCAAAATATTGTATGATATTAGTATAAGTAGCCACCATAATTATGGTTATTTTTAATGTTAAAATTTATATTTGACATTATAAAAATACAAGTTAATAAAAATTTAATAGCTTAAATTTAAGAATTTAAGATTTTTTAGTTTAGTTTTAATGTTTAAAAAAGCATTAGCAATATTTATATTTTTTGTTTGTCTGACATGGTCTAGTGGTGCGCAGGCCGGTTTTGGAATTTCTCCGCCATATTTAAAGACGGATAAACCAATTTTTCCGGGAGCAAATTATGAACAAACAATTACATTGCTCCGGTCTTCAGCAGAAGATGAATTGACAGCGAAAATAACCGTAAATGCTCCGGAGATAGAATCCTGGATTGCGATAGATAAAGGATATTCTTTTGATTTGCCGAAAGGACAATTAAGGGTTCCTATGATGGTTAGGGTTAATGTGCCGGATTCAGCAGAAATAGGCGACTATAAAGGCTATATTAATGTTAAAATTGTTCCTAAGGTTCAAAGTGGAGGAAGTGGTGTTTCTATTGCCTTAGGAGCGAGGATTGATATTGATTTAAGGATAACAGATAAAGCCTTTTTAGATTTTAATGTCCGCAGAGTAAGCATTCCAGATTTTGAACAGCTTGGCACACCATGGAAATGGCCTATATTTTCATGGTTTTTTTATAGAACAAAAGTAGAAATGAAGATTGAAAATACCGGAAATATAAAAGTAGCCCCCTCTAAAGTACATATTGATGTTTACGATTTGACGGAAAAAGAGCTTTTGGAGTCCTATGATGATAATTCTATTGAAAAAGTTGAGCCTTTTAAAACCGAAACTGTAGTGGCTTCTTTTCCGACAAAATTAAAACCGGGGCAATATTGGGGCAAAATAAAGATTTATAAAGATAAAGATATAATTTATAAAGATAAAATCGCTTTCACGGTTATGACCCACGGAGAATTGCCAAGCGGAACCAAAATAGGGGTCTGGCCTTGGGTGTTGTTGTCTTTGTATGTAAGCTTGGTATTGTTGTTTGTTTATATTTTGATTAGGATAAAGATTTGGGTGTATATTTATTTAGTTTTATATTTTATAAGTTTCCCAATTAGGTTTATTTGGAAGGTTGTCGCCAGACTTATAAAAAAATTAAAGTTAAAATTCTGGAAATGGATGCACCAAAAAGCTTCTAAATATCAAGAACCGCCAAAAGATGAAGATAAGTAATTTTTTCAGATTTTTTAATTTAAAATAATACTAGTATCCCAATAATTAGCAACCCGCCAGAGGCAGATCGGCCAAATATTAATATGAATATTTGCTGGCTGAAAAGTCTAAATTATTTTTGGTTTTGCATTCTTAGTTTTTAATTTGTTTTCCCCATGCATAAATTTATATATATTTTTATTTGTTTGTTTTTTTGTTTTGTTGTTTTTTTTACTTTTCAGCAAAATGTTGAAGCTGATGAATTTGTGCCGGTTGAGGTGGAAGTGATTTATTCTTGCGGGGATGGTTTTGTGCAGTTAACCGAGACATGTGACAAGGGTTTTCCGCCAATTATACCGGAAAATGTCGGTACAAGTACTTGTCAGAATTTTAACGATATTTTTGGAAATTTTTTTGTGAGCGGTGTTCTTCATTGCAGCAATGATTGTTCCAGTTTTGCCACCAGCAGCTGTTATACATGCGGAAACGGCTACAAAGAGGAAGTGGAAGAGTGCGACGGCGGCTCTTTGGGCGGATTATCCTGTACTTCAATGGGTTATATCGGCGGGGTTTTATCTTGTTCCAGCGACTGCCGCCTTAATGTGTCGAATTGTGAATCCATGGCGGCAGCTCCGGGTGATACCGGAGGAGGCGGAAGCAAGGGCGGATCATCCGGAATCGCTGCGGGCTATAATCCGGGATCCGTTGATGAGTTAAAAACTCAAGTAATCGTAAACGGAAAATCATATCCTCATGCAGATGTGCATATTTTAGTTGATGGTGTAGTGGTGGGAATAGTAAGTGCTGACGCTAAAGCGAATTTTTATTTTGAAACCAATGAAATATCCCCAGGAGTAGCTAGTTTTGGATTTTGGTCGGAAGACGCAGATGGACTAAAATCAACTTTACTTACCCTTACTTTCAGGGTTATTTCCGGCGCAGTTACCAATATAAGCGGAGTGTATATTTCCCCGACAATTGATATTGTGAATAAATCGGTAAAACAGGGGGAGAATGTTGTGATTTATGGTCAAACAGTTCCCCAAACTGAAGTCCAGGTTCATATTCACTCAGATGAACAGTTTGTAGAAGAAATAAAAAGCAATGAAGAGTCCGGAAAATGGGAATTAGTCTTTAATACCGAGCCGTTAGAAGAAGATTTTCATACCGCCAAAGCACTGTTTCAGGTAGAAATAAACGGCAATATTATAAAAAGTGGATTTTCTAAAGCTATAAGTTTTTATGTGGGAAAAATTGGCGGAGAAGCGCCATGTCCTGAGGCGGATTTGAATCATGATGGCCGGGTGAATTTGACGGATTTTTCCATACTTTTATATTATTGGGGAACAGATAATACTTGCGCTGATCAAAATCAGAATGGAGTAGTGGATTTAGTAGATTTTAGTATTATGATGTATTATTGGACAGGATAGTGTTTTGTTGAATTTTTAATTTTGTAATTTTTAAAATAAATTTTAATGTTTTAATTTTTAAATATTAAATAAATAGCTTTTAAAAAATTTTGATTAAAAAAATTATTTACAAAATTAAAAATTTAAAAATTAGGTATACATAATATATGATAAAAAAATTAAATATATTACTTTCAATTATACTCTTTGTTATTTTAATTCCTTTTGAATCACGGGCATCTTCTTTATATTTAGATCCGGCTGAAACCTCTATTGGTCCCGGTGGTGATATTTCTGTGGATATAAAAATAGATATTGGTGAAGAGTGTATAAATACCATTGACGCAAATTTAAGTTTTGATGCAAATTTTTTAAGATTAATGGATTTTTTGATTGGCGATTCTATTGTCAGTATTTGGCTTGTAAAACCAGAAACAGAAGATTTTAACAGCATAAATGATAGCGGAATAATTCATATATCAGGAGGGATTCCCGGCGGATATTGCGGAAAGATACCCGGAGATCCCGGGCAAAGCAATACTGTTGGCAGATTGATATTTAGAATGCCATCCATGATTGTTACCGATGATAAAAAGGATTTCGTGGGTATAAATTTTTTAGACAGCGCAAAAGTTTTGATTAATGACGGTTTTGGTACAGAAGATAATATTTCCCTGAGCGGTGCCAATGTGCAGATTTTGGAAAAAAGAATTACTCCTCAAGATGATTGGAAACTTCAAATTCAGGAAGATAAAATAAAACCAAATCCTTTTGTGATAGAATTAAGGCAGGATTCAGGAATATTTGGCGGTAAATATTATTTAAATTTTTTTACTATAGATAAGCAGTCCGGAATGGATTATTATGAAGTTTTAGAAATTAGGCCCGGAGAAGAAGTGGGAGTTGAACCGAAGTCTGATTTCTTGGATAGATTGTTAAAACTCAACAGGCCGGCGCCCATATGGAAGAAAGCAAAGATTCCATATCTACTTGAAGATCAAACTCTGCAAAGTATTATTAGAGTAAAAGCTCGAGATAAGGCCGGAAATGAGAGAATAGTAGAATATATTCCTGATGCAGATAGAAAAGTTGAGCCTGTAAAACTTCCTATTTATCAAAATAAAACCGTAGTATTAATTGTTATTTCTACTATTGCCGCTATATTAGGTCTGTTATTGATTATCGCGGTAATTAAAATAATTAAAAAAATAATAAGAAAAAAATATGAGGGGGAATAAATTTAATTTTATTTATGCGGTTTTTATTTGTTTTGTGTTTGTTTGCGGGGTTTTTGCGCCTCAAAAAATACAAGCAGCGGGAGCTTCGCTTTATTTGACTCCGTCAACCGGTACACATGTCATAAATTCAACTTTTCGGGTTTCGGTAATGGTAAATAGCGGGGGGGAGCCTATTAATGCCGCAGAAGGTTCAATCTCTTATGATACTAATTTTTTGGAAGCTACAGCTGTTTCCAAGGGGAATGTATTTATGTTTTGGACCGCAGAACCCGCTATTAATGGGGGAAATATACGTTTTGGCGGAGGTAGTCCTAGTCCGTATACAGGTACAGCCGGACATGTTATTTCTATAACTTTTAAAGCTAAAAAAGCCGGAGATGCACAGGTTCGTTTTACTAGCGGCGCGGTACTTGCAAATGACGGTAAAGGAACGAATATTTTGGCTAGTATGGGTAGTGCAAGTTATAAAGTATCCCCCTATATAGAAGCGCCGAAACAGGATGCAACATCCAAAGAACCGGCAAAACCGCAAGAAGTAGATTATAACAAACCTAAAATAGAGTCAATTACTCACCCGGATTCTGATTCCTGGTACAACAAGACTACTGCTGAATTTAAATGGGAGCTGCCAGTGGGCGTGACAGATATCAGTATTGATTTTAATAAAGAGCCGGCAGATGATCCTGGGTCAAAGTCGGACGGTCTTCTCAGTGAAAAGAAATATGAAAATATAGAACATGGAATATGGTATTTGCATTTGAAATTTAAGGATGCTAAAAAATGGGGAACGATTGCGCATTTTAAGATAATGGTGGATACTAAATCACCACTTGATTTTAAGATTGAAGTTAAAGAGGAGGAAGCGGGCGATTGGCCGGAATTATCGTTTGCCACCAAGGATGAAGATTCCGGAATGGGTAAATACGAGATATTTATCGGCAGCTTGGAACATCAGGCTCATGAGCTAAATCCGGAAACCACCACTTTAAAAGTCAGTGATTTAAGTGTTGGAGATCATACGGTTATGGTGCGCGCTACTGATAAAGTTGGAAATGAAATAGTGAAAACTGTTGATTTTACGATTAATCCGATAGAGGCGCCGGTAATTACCGAGTACCCCAAGGAGTTAAAATCCAGTGACAAGTTTTATGTCAGCGGTACCGCAACCATTAATTCTACCATCAATGTTAATGTTTTGGACGGAGAAGAAGTGGTTCTATCAGGTGAAACAAAGAGCGATTCTGCGGGAAATTGGTTCTATATCCATGAATCTGGATTGCCGAACGGCAGGTATATTGCCTGGGCTACCGCCAAGAATGAAAACGGTATCGGCAGCAGAGAAAGTAATCGGGTAAGCTTTCTAGTATCTCCGCCGATATTTACAGTTATTGGTGATTTTGTGATTAATTATTTTACAGTATTTGTTAGTTTGATTTTCATGATAATTTTGATAATTATCTTAAGTATTTATCTTTCCAGAATGATAAAGAAAAAATTAAAAAAAGAGACCATTGAAGTGGAAGATGTGCTTCATAATAATTTAGGGGAGATAAGGAAAGAGCTGAATGCCGAATTTGACCGTCTGCAAAATATCCGCCATAGCGAAGTTTACGCCCATGAAAAAGAAAAAGCAAAACAAAGGCTTAATATAAAAATAGGAGAGGTAGAAAAGAAGATATTTAAAGAAGTGAAGGATGTGGAGGATTTATTAAAATAAATTTTTCTGTAGTTTTTTAGCAATATAAAAACACCTCTTATTATTAAGAGGTGTTTTGTTTTTTGTTGGTTAAATTTAGTAAAATGAGGAGAGCCACCCTTTTGCTATTTCTTCTTCATAGATAAATTTTTTATATTCTGCGGATGGTTCTCCGCATTCCGGACAAAAATCATTATTAATATTTTGGTCGCTGCCATGGCAGGTGTTACAACATCTTCTCTGTTTTGTTGTTTTTTCTTTTTTGTTTGACATTTCTTTTCCTTATTTATAATTCTTTAAATATTCCATGACTCTATCTTTTTCTTCTTTCGGTGGTTCTTCTGATTTCGGAGTATTATCAAGTTCATCTTTAGGACCATCAACTTTTTTTATTTGCCCATGGGGCACAGGCGTCGGTAATGGCTGGGCGTTCTCTTTTGGAACATAAAACATTATCAGGTTGGTCTTGGTTTGGAGTTCTACATAAATACCGGATTCTCCAATAAGGAAATATTTGTCCCATTGAGTCACTTCTACTTTATATTCAACTTCTTTGGGGTCTTTATTGGTATCTAGGCCGATAGTAATGGTTTTCTGATTAGAGTATTTATCTAGTATAAACTGAAATTCTTCTTGAGAAAATTGTTTATAGATTACATCATCGTTCATAAGCACTAAATATTGCGGATACTTGAGTATGAATTCGTTTAAAGTATATGCGCAATACTCTTCTTTGAATTTTTTTTCGATTTTTTTCATTTCTTCTTTGGCTTTTTCAAGCTCGGCTTTTTGAACTTTTTCTTGCTCAATTTTTATTCTTTCTTCAGCTTGTTGCTCTCTCTGTTTTTGTAACTGAGGAATGACAATTGCCGCTAAAAGTCCAATGATAGCTATTATTAGCATGAGTTCAATCAATTTAAAACCTTTATTATTTTTCAAAAGATTCATTACTTTTTCTCCTTGATAATGGGTTAATTTAGTTGTTAAGGCGCAAATCTTATAATTATTATCATATTTTATTTATTTTGTCAAGTATATTGACAAAATTCTTTTTTTGTGATAAAAAGATATGTTGATTGGCACTTTAACAAATTTTAATTTAATCAGAAACATAAAAAGGAGACACAAAAAATGTCTAGAGATTTAACGCGTAGAGACTTAATGTATGCGGGTATCGGCCTGGGGGTGTGGTTTTTATTAGTCACAGCTGTTTTTTTCTTTATGCAGATTGATGGCACCCGGGTATGGATAGCCGATAAAAATGATGCCAAAAAAGACATTCGTTTTGGTGAAATTTATATTGATTCCGATAATATTGATTATAATGAAATAAAATATAAATATTTCGGCGACAAAGTTCCGTTGAAAGATATTAGGTGGGAAGATGAGACAATTCTTTATGAAATTACCCAGGATAAAGACGGGAATTATGCGGTTCAACGCAATGAAGCCGGAAAGATTGTGAACGGCAGAAAGATAAAGCGCTGGAAAGAGGTTTTAGATGACGACGATCTTTTGGGAAAAAATAAAGAATTGGAAAAAGCTGGTTTAATCCAGCCGCAGCTTTATATGCGGTGTATAAGCGACAAGGCAGGTAATAAAACACTGGAAATCAGGTCAAGTTATACATCCGATTTGAAGCTTACTGAAATATATAACCCTGAGAACGAGTTAAAAATTGCCAGCATGATAGATGAGACCAATGAACGGCTTCGCCAGAAGTACCAATATGAATTCAATCATGCCCGTACAGAAATCTATGACCAGAACGGCGTACTGGTTGACAGCCATGAAAAATATTTATCTGACATAGAACTGGATAAAAGAAAAAAAGAAATAAAAGGGTCCATGATTAAACCTGAAGATTTTGGCTATACTATTTATCGGGAAGAAATTCCGGTACTTTTTAATGTGCGCGGTTGGGTCGCCACTTTATTTTTGATTCCTTTGGGAATTTTTATCCTTTTGATCAAGTTTTCCGGTTATGCTTTCAAGGGCAGTGACAGCGGAAAGGAAGAAGAAAAAGTTGGCGGTCTTTTGGGAAAACTTATAGTATTTGATAAAAAAACCACTCCCTGTATTTTGCTTTTTGTAATATGGTTGGCAATAGCCTCTTATTGGCAGCTTCCAAATATTGTAAGTTATCTGGGAGAAGGGATTGGCGCCGCCATTTCATTGATTCTTCCTTATATTCTCTGGATTTGCGGAATCGCCGCAGCGGTGGCTATCGTCTTTTTAATTAAAAATGCTTACATTGCAAAACAATACTTTAAGGCTCAGGAAAAAGATGTTAGATTCAGAGCATTTTTATTAGAAAAAGGAGTAGACCTAGAATCCGTGAAAGCCCTTCCTGCTCCTCAAATGGGAGGCGGGGGAGGTTTTAATCGGACCAAGTTTTTGCAAGCGCTTGAATTTTTACCCAAAAAAGATAAAGATGATAATACTATTGAGGCGGATTTTAAAGAAGTTAAAAAAGATTAACAAATAAAAAATATCAAAACTCAGGAAAAATTTCTGAGTTTTTTATATTCCCGCGCTAAATTAATTATGTATAATACCTTAAAACTTAATATTATTAATATCACTATATTAACAACATTAAACCAAATTATAAATTTTCTAAAAAAAGGAATTATAAAAGCGAAGGGGTATAAATTTTAAAAAACCGACTTTTTAAAGCCGGTTTATTTTTTTAGAATAAAGCTATGAATTGCTGCAGGGCTGTGAGTGCGGTAATTGCAACCAGAACCATGCTTTCAGTAAAAAATGTATTTTCGCTGTTATAATATTTATGATTTTTATTTTGCCAAGTAACAAAAAAGAACAAAAATAGTAGATTAGAAAAACCGTAAGCAGTAGTTAGATTTAAGAGAAAAACATGAAAAGTGGTACCACCCGCTCTTAGCGCTATAAGCCCTGCTATAAAAGTAAAGACAAAACCAATAAGACAAGTAATAGATACGGGAAGACAAACTTCGTCTTTACCCGTAAAGCTATTTTCATCTAAATTACCGATACCTATATAAACAAATATTAAAGAAACAATGAAAGCTATGCTTTTTACAAAAAAATACAGTTCGGGAATTTTGCTTAAAAGATAATAAAATATGGGTAGTGCTATTAGAGAAAAGATAAATGCGCTAATATGCATTGTTCTAAAATCCATATTAAATAGATTTAAATTTATTTTTTTCTCATCGGAAGATTTCATACCATTTTCTTTTTCCCAGTCTTTAAAATCTTTTTCAAATTCTTTAAAATTTTTTCCTTTTACCTCTTTTGCCATTTTTATCTCCTTTTTTGTAATCAATTGTTAATATTCATAAAATAACTTAACATTTAATCATATATTTATAGATTTGTCAACATTGAAAAAATGCTTAAAATGGGGTAGAATAAATCTTGTTACTTAAATTAACCTTGTAGATTCCGGATAATTTTTTTTCGCTTAAACTCAAAAAAATTTTTCGGAATGACAATGGGTAGTGTATATGAAAAAAATTATTACAGATAAACAAAAAATTGATGAATTATTGGAAAAGGGGGTGGAGAAAATATATCCGAGTAAAGATGAATTTAGAAAAAGGTTATTAAAAGGAGAACGGATTAGGCTGTATTGCGGTTATGACCCAACAGCTTCCTCCCTGCATATTGGAAATGCAATCACTATCAATAAATTAGCCCAGTTTCAAGCTCTTGGACACGAGGTGATATTTTTAGTTGGTTCATTTACAGCAACCATTGGGGACCCAACCGATAAGGCGTCTGCTCGCAAGAAAATGACTCGCGAGGAAGTAGATGAAAATTCTAAGTTGTATAAAGAACAAGCTAGTGCTTATTTGGATTTTGGCGGAGACAATCCGGCGCAGGTTATGAATAATAGCACCTGGAACGATAAATTGAGCTTTAAAGATTTAATAGAACTTTCCGCGCATTTTACCGTACAGCAGATGATTCAGAGGGATATGTTTCAGAAAAGGTTGCAGGAAGAAAAGCCGATTTATTTGCATGAATTTTTATACCCGCTCGCTCAGGCTTATGACAGCGTATCCATGGATGTTGATTTGGAGATCGGCGGCAATGACCAGATGTTCAATATGATGTGCGGTCGTGACCTAATGAAATCTCTAGGAATGCGTGATAAATTTGTAATGACATTAAAAATACTCGCCGATGAACAGGGAAAAAAGATGGGAAAAAGCGAAGGTAATGCCGTGTTTTTATCTAATACGCCGGAAGAGATGTACGGCATAATTATGAGCTGGTCGGACGGATTTATTGCGCCGGCTTTTGAACTCGCTACTAAAAAAACCATGGCCGAAGTGAAAGAAATAAAAAAGAAGCTTGGTGAAGGAGTAAATCCCAGAGACATGAAAATGAAATTGGCTTTTGAGATCGTGAGCATTGTGCACGGAGAAAAAAGGGCGCGCGAAGCTGAGGAGTATTTTGTGAGGATAGTGCAAAAGAAAGAGATACCGGAGGAAATAGCAGAAAAGAAATTAAAAATTAAAAATTGGAAATTGGTTGATTTGTTGGCGGAAACAGAATTAACAAGCAGTAAAGGCGAGGCGCGGCGGATGATTCAGCAAAACGCCGTGCGGGTCAACGGCAAGGTGGTTGCAGATGCGGAAATGGAAATAGAGATTACCAAAGAAGGCGTGTTGCTACAGAAGGGTAAGAGGGGGTTTGTGAGGGTAGTTTTAAAATAACATTACTGTGTGTCATTCTGAAGAGCGATAGCAATGAAGAATTCCGCTAAATTACGATTACCGCTACTCACGAGATTCTTCACCTCACTTCGTTACGCTCAGAATGACATAGGGTTATGTTTAAATAATTATGAATTATACTTTAAATAAATATAAAAAAGAAATTACTGAAGAAGTTAATAGAATATTAGGTTCTGATTTGATAGTGGCAGGGGATATTGCTTATCCGCCGAATCCGGAAATGGGGGATTTGAGCCTGCCGATGTTTAAACTTGCAAAAGAATTAAAGAAGAATCCGATAGAAGTCGCCGAGGATTTGATGCGCAATATTAAAAAAGATTATATTGCCTGTATTAAAATTGTCGGGCCATATTTAAATTTTGTTTTGAATAATAAAAAATTGGCGCAAAGCATTTTAATTGAAGTACAAAACCAAAAAGACGAATATGGTACAAACGATTCGGGAGAGAATAAAAAGGTGATGATAGAATATTCTAATGTTAATACCCATAAACAATTTCATGTCGGGCATCTCAGGAATATTTGCTATGGAGACGCTATTTATAGAATTTTAAAAGCAAATGGTTATATTAGTGTCCCCGTTTCTTATGTAAATGATTTTGGTATTCATGTAGCAAAAACTTTGTGGGCATTTTTAGAGTTTTATAAAAATGAACCATTGCCGGAAAACAAGGGTAAATTTTTAGGTGATGTTTATGTGCGCTCTGTTCAAGAATCCGAAGATAATAAATTTGCCAAGCAAATGATTGAAATAATAATGAAAAAGATTGAGTCCCGAAAGGGGGAAGAGTATGAACTTTGGAAAAGTACACGAAAATGGAGTATTCAGCAATTTGAAAATATCCACAAAGAGCTGGGAGTAAAATTTGAGAGAAAATATTACGAAAGTGAATACATAGAAAGGGGAAGAGAGATAGTCGCAGAGCTTATAAAAAGAGGTATTTTAGTAAAAAGTGATGGGGCAATAATTGCGAATTTAGAGGATTATGATTTGGGGGTTTTGATATTTTTGCGTTCCGATGGTACCGCCACTTATCCGGTAGCGGATCTCGGGCTTGCTATGGAGAAAATAAAAGAATTTAAACTTGATCAGTCAATTTATGTTGTGGATGTGCGCCAGAGCCTGCATTTCAAACAATTATTTAAAGTATTTGAGCTTGCCGGTATGAAAGCAGATTTTAAACACCTGAAGCACGATTTTGTAAAACTGCCCAGCGGAATGATGTCTTCTCGTTCTGGGAATACGGTTACTTATGAAGATTTAATAGAACAAATGATGGTATATACTAAAAATGAAACAAAAGAAAGACACGAAGATTGGAATGAGGAAAAAATAACAGATGTAGCAAAAAAAATATCAATAGGCGCGATAAAATTTGAAATGCTAAAGGTGGGGGTAAATCAGGAGATAACTTTTGATATTAAAAATGCTTTAAGTTTTAACGGGTTCACATCTGCGTATTTGCAATACACCTATGCGCGTATTAACAGTATTATTAATAAGTCGAAAGTTGTCCGCCCGAGGCGGATCAGCCAAAAAACAATGAAAGATTGCTGGCTGAAAAATTTAGAAGATAATAAAGAGCACCAGTTGATTTTGAAAATAGCAAAGTATCCAGAAATTGTAATAATGGCCGGAGTAAAGAGTGATACATCCGAGGTAGCAAAATATTTGTTTGAACTTGCAAAAGATTTTAATGATTATTATCATGCCACTAAAATTATTCAGGAAGATAAGGATTTGGAGGGTGCTCGAATTGCACTGATAGCCAGTATTAATCAAATCATTAAAAATGGACTTGATTTACTGGGGATAGGAATTGTAAATGAAATGTAGGTTTTAGTTAAAAGTCAAAAGTTTATAAAGTTAAAAGTTATAACAAAGTATTTATGAAAAAATCTTTAATTATCACAGTAATTATTATCGTAATTATTTTGGGTTTCATGATGTTTAATAAAAATGAAGAAGAGACAGCTCCGGCTTCAATAGCTCCTTTGGTAGAACCTAGAGGTCCGGCAGTAAGGGTGATTGGGGCAGAGGAACTGCAAAGCAACAATCAGGGACAATAAAAAAAGAGCCGCGATTTTTGCGGCTTTTTTAATATGATTTATTTTTTTTCCCAAATAATTTTGAATTTTTTAGTTTTTAATGCGGAGTAGATAGTGAGAATTTCTTTTTTAGAAAAGATAGACCATTTTTTTTCCACATATTCCTTGGAATTTGTGAACATAATGGGTTCGCTTTTTTTATTATTAATAGTAATTTCGTAACTGATAAAATTTTGCGCATCTTTAAAAAGATGTACTTTGATATAATCTTTATCATTTCTTTCTGCCGTAAACCTTCTCATCTTCGCTTGATTTGATAAGGAGTTCCCGGCAGTTCTTAGTCCGGCAATTATTTCATCAATTTCTCTTTGTGATATACAGGACTCTTTTACCTGATTAATAAAATTTTCCATGATTACCCCCATTATTTTAATGCTGAATTTTTAATATGCCAAATTTATTCTTAATTTTAACTTAAAATTTTTATAAAAGCAATTTTTGTTGTCAACAAAAAAGAGCCGCGATTGTTCGCGGCTCATTAATTTGAAAAGGATATTTATCTGACGGTTTGGCTTTTGTAGTTATTATGCACAAAAATCTTTATTTTGTTTACTGCCCTGAAGAGCACCTTGCCCATCCAAGCGTTATCGTCTTTGTTTACTTTCATGATTACCAGGTCATTTTTTTGAATATCTTTTTGCATGTCCGGTCCGATCAGTTCAATTTCCGTTTCTGTAACACCGTCTAGCATTATTTTGTGTTCTTTTTCGGAAATTAAAATTTTGTGAGTGCAATATTGATGCGTCATTAATCCTCTCCTTGTTTTTTAAGGTTGCTTGTTAAATTAAAATTAAATTAGCATAAATATAAAATTTTGTCAAGATTGACATTTTTAAAAATTTTGTTATAATAAATTTAATTAACAATTAAACGATATCAATGGGGAGATTGGCACCCTGTATATATTGATATGAATTAAGGTGTCCTGATAAATATCGGGAAAACTAGATGGAACCGCGGCTTCTATTATTAAATAGATCTCGTTCTAGTGTTATAAAAAATATTTATAACACTAGAACGAGATTTTTTTATTATTAATTCATGATCTATGGGTATTTATTTTAAATTCGTGTAGATCTGTATATAAACACATGAAAAAAGAACAAAACGATTTAATGCAAAAGATAGTTTCTTTGTGCAAGAGGCGCGGTTTTATTTACCCTTCATCGGAAATTTACGGCGGTTTTGCCGCGGTTTATGATTACGGCCCTTATGGCGTGGAACTGGAAAACGCCGTCAAGCGCGAATGGTGGCGCGCGATGGTGCAGCTGCGCGATGATATAGTCGGGCTGGATTCTTCCATATTTATGCATCCGCGGGTATGGGAGGCCTCCGGACACGTAGGCGGCTTTTCCGACCCGTTGGCAGAGTGTAAAAACTGCCATGCGCGCTTGCGGGTTGATCATTTATTGGAAGATGTCGGGGCGGCAGCGGATGAAAAAATGAGCGAAGAAGAGATTAATAAAATATTTACGGAACATAAAGAAAAGATTAAATGTCCAAATTGCGGCAAATCAGATTTTTCCGATGCTAAAAAATTCAACTTGCTGGTAAAATCAAATCTGGGTAATTTTACCGGCGATTGGGATAAAGAACCTTCGTATTTAAGAGGGGAGACCTGCCAGGGGATTTATATAAACTATAAGAATATTCTGGATTCCGCGCGCGTCAAAGTTCCATTCGGGATTGCCCAAATCGGCAAGGCTTTTAGAAATGAAATTACTGCCAGACAGTTCGTTTTTCGCACTCGTGAATTTGAACAGATGGAAATGCAGTATTTTACGCATCCCGAAAACGAAATGGAGGAATATGAGAAGTTGCGCCAGGCGCGATGGCAATATTATCTTAACCTCGGGTTTAAAGAGGAAAATATTAAGTGGCATAAGCATGAAAATCTGGTTTTTTATGCAAAAGAGGCTTATGACATAGAATACAATTATCCGTTTGGATTCAAAGAGCTTGAAGGAGTGCATGCTCGAGGAAATTATGATTTGTCGCAGCATAGCAAGTTCTCGGGACAAGAATTAAATTACATAGATCCGAAAACGAGTGAAAAATATGTGCCGCACATTATTGAATCCTCAGTCGGCGTAGGCCGGACGGTTTTGGCGGCGCTTTGTGAAGCATATACCGAAGAAAAGATGGAAGACGGAGAGCGTATTGTGATGAAATTCCCACGCAAATTGGCGCCGGTTAAAATTGCAGTTTTTCCATTGTTAAAAAACAAGCCGGAATTAGTTGAAAAGGCTCGCGAGATTTATGATCTTTTAAAAATGGATTATATGTGCGAGTTTGACGATAACGGCAACGTAGGTAAGCGCTACCGCCGGCAGGATGAAATCGGCACCCCTTTCTGCGTAACTATTGATTTTGATACGATTGAAAAAGATAACACAGTAACCGTTCGGGACAGGGATACTATGGCACAGGAGCGGGTGCAGGTTGATGAATTGGATAAATATTTCCGTGAAAAATTTTAATTAACTATATTGATATTAGTTAAAATTTTAATTTCCGGATTTACATTTGACTTTTTTTTAAAAACATTATAGTATTCTATAATGTTTTTTAATATTATATTAACCCTTAAAACATAAGGAGAAAAAATGAGAAGTTATGGAGAAAAGTTGTTGAGCGTGATTATTGAAGATGCAAAAAAAATAAAAGATTTATTTTGCGCAGAATATGCTTATGAAAATGGAGAAAAAACAATCGTAAAGCATTTGTTTTTTTATGATTTTTTTCTGGGTTTATCTTTATTTGCCTGCCAACTAATGTTTTGTGATATTTGTAACTTAAAAGAGACAAAGACCCATTGGGTTTCTTGTCCTCAAGAAAATAATAAATTTCATGATTTTTTACTTGTTATGAATTTTTTCATCTCGTTTTTATTAGGATTGATATTCTTTTTCTCTGCAATTTTTGTGCTAAAATGGTGGTTTCTGCTGCTTCTTGTTGTCATGAATGTCGGATATTTCTTTTATACGAGATTGCATTTTAAGGTGTTGCAAATGGAGGACTAAAAAAACAAAAAAGATCTAGCAATTAGATCTTTTTTATCGTATAGGAATTTTCCCCCTAATCCCATATCTGTTATATGGCTTCATCTTGTGGGGGATCTCCCGAAGGGGGATTATTTTTTACTATTTATCAAGAGTAAAAGTGTTTTATATTAGATATTCCATTATTCACCACGCCCCCGCCTGGGGCGGCCATGGAAAGGCGCTGTGTCCGCCTCAGGCGGAGACTTCAAAAAGCCTTTCAGGCCTTTCTTGATATCTAAAATTGATAATTTATTTAATGAAACATTTTCTGCAGACTGGTTTATAAGTGAATGTTCCGTCATCGGGAATAGACGGCGGCAGATTTTTTGCTATCGGTTCGTTGTTGTATAGAACCTGGGTATAAGTGGCGTTGTGATCCTGGCATAATTCGCATACCGCTTTTTTCATTTTAATTTCCGCTGGCCCCATTTCCATGAGTTTTTGGACAATAGGAAAAAGCCGTCCGGCATGATCCATATCAAGGCCGGAAATTATGATTTCCGTTCCCTTTTTTAGAAGCTGTTCTATGAATTCAGCTTCTGATTCCGGAAACATATGGATTTCATCAATGCCGATAATGCTGTAATCGCCATCAATCAGATTTTTGATGGTCTGTATCTTGACGGATTCAATATACACTCCGTTGCGGGAATTGATTTGTTCGTCGCGGACATTGCTTGCGGGATGAAATAAGGCGAAATTCTGCTTCGTATATTTCAGAGGCGCAAAATAGTTGATCAGTTCAAATGATTTTCCGCTTTTCATGGGTCCGAGGATTAGAGTGAGTTTCATAGTGATTTAGTCAAAAGTTTATAAAGTCTATAAGGTTTAAAGTTCTGTGAATTTCGCCTTCCTTGAGGGAAATGTCGTGGTAGTAACAGAGGGGATATTTGTTCTCTCAAAGGCATTTTAAATAAATAAACCGTTGTTATTATTATACAACGGTTATTTTTTTGTGGCAATTAAAAATTGTTTTTATGTTTTTGCCAGTATTTTTTGGCTTCTTGGTATAATTTTAATTTTTTTTGTTTTTCTTCTTCGGAAGGATATTGGTCAAATACAGATTTAGGGATTGAATTGAAAGCATCGGTTATATTTTTTTTATTTTTTATAATTATATTATACAATGGGGCATATTTTTTACTGGTTTCTATATCTTGTTGCAGATAATAAAGCGTGTTTATAACAATCCATTGCAAATTTGGCGCTATTTTTTTTATTTTTTTACTTTGTTCCCAAGCGTTCATTGCTGTTTTAAAAAATCCGATATGTTCGATAGCCTTGAAAATATTACCGAGTTTAGTGCTGGTGTCAAAAACAACGGCATTGATTGATTCTATGGCTTGGGCAGTCAGTATTCCACCGCGATAACTTTTGGTTATTTCTTTAGCAATTTTATGAAGCGCTTTAATCTCGTTATTTTCATCTGTTTCAGTTTTTAATCCATGACTAATATCTCCAACAACAGCCTCGCCCCAATCATGAATAATAGCCGCTAAAAGCAGGGTCATTTTTTCATCATAGCTTAATTGTTGATTGTAGAGGTGATTATTTTCAGATATAAATTCTTTGGTGATATTATAAACCACTAAAGCATGATAAAGATTATTTACATCATCTCCGAGTAAGTTGCGCCATTCTTCATTGCTCATGCTTTGTGGCTTATACCTTCCGTATCTAATATTATGTGCTAGTTTTTCCCCGTATTTTGTAGATGTAAAAATTTTAAAAAGATCTTCTATTATTTCCGGTGTAATTTTTTCTTTTTCCATTTTTCCTCCAAAACTGCAATATTGTTGTTAATGAACTTTTCATTATTATAATACTCCGGATATAAAAAGGCAACAAACAGGATGTCAAATATTTTTTATATTTGTTTTATAGTAATTTTAGTGATAAAATATAGATATAAATTTTAACTAAACATATATATGATAAAAAATTATCAAGAATTAGCTTGCACAGAAGACAGGAAAAAAATATTAGATATTTTTATAGCCGGGATCAAGGCCGCAGATCCGGCTAAAATTATGAAGTCAGAGGTGCGGTACAATAAAAAAGTAAATTCCCTAACTGTGCACAATCAGCATTTTAATTTATTTAGCGGTCGGATTTTTGTGGTTGGCGGCGGTAAAGCTGGAGGAAAAATGGCGGAAGCGTTAGAGGATATTTTGGGCGAGAAAGAAATAGAAGCCGGAATTATTAACGATATTGAGGTTTCTAAAGAATATGGTAGGATGCAATTAGTAATAGATTATATTCAGCGATTTTGGAATTTTTTGAAATGTTTTGTCTTGGGCGTGAATTGTGATTGGCGATATAAAACCAGAAAGATTAAAATTATCCGCGCCGGTCATCCCATTCCGGATAATAAAGGAGTGCGGGGGGTCAACATGATGATGGAGTTAAAGGAAAGATATAAAATAAACAAGAAAGATACGGTTATTTGTTTGATTTCCGGGGGAGCTTCAGCGCTCATGCCCTTGCCCGTAGAAAAGATAAGTTTATCCGATAAACAGAAAACAACGGAAATATTGCTGGATTCAGGAGCCGACATCAAAGAAGTTAATACTGTGCGAAAACATTTATCCAGGGTTAAAGGAGGACAGCTAGCGCAGCATTTTTATCCGGCGCGTATTATTTCCCTGATTATCTCCGATGTGTCTGATAATGATATTAGTGTCATAGCCTCCGGTCCGACAGCAATGGATACTACCACCTTTAAAGATGTAGAAATAATTATTGAAAAGTATGGTTTACATGATAAGTTACCTAAAAACGTAAAAGAATATTTGGTCAGGGGGGCAAAAAGTAAAGAACCGGATACCCCCAAGGTGCTAAAGAATATAAATAATTTTATAATCGGTGACAATGGTATTATACTCGGAAAGATGGCAGAGATTGCTAAGTCTCTGGGCTTAAATCCAATTATTGCTTCGTTTAATCAAGAAGGAGATACATCTTGGGCGGCCAAGGAAAGAGCGGATGAAGTTTTAAACAATAAATATTCAGGATACGATATTGTGATAGTGGGAGGAGAAACTACTATTAAGCTGCCGGAGAATCATGGCCTGGGAGGCAGAAATCAGCACTATGCCGCTATCACTATGGCCACGATGCCGGAGAATAGAAAATGGGCAATGCTTGCGGCAAGCACGGACGGCAGTGATTTTATCCCCGGGGTAGCCGGCGCATTGATTGATAATGAGTCGATGTCAGAAACACGGAAAAAAGATTTAGATATAGATTTGTATTTACACAACTATAACACCAATAGATTTTTTGAAAAACTGAAGAAATCTCTTATTAATATGGAAAATACCGGCACCAATGTTGGAGATATAGTGATTTATTTATTAAAATAGTTATTATTTTAAATATTATTGTTTGTTTATAGGATTTTGTATATTACAGACAGCTTCATTAATTAAGATTTCACCTTTTGCTAATTTTTTTAAGATTAGATGGTTGCTTCCGCCAAAATTAAAAGAGGTATTTATTTTTTCTTTCATTTCTTCAGCGCCTTTGTGTTCAGCCTAAAGAAAAGGTATTATGAACATGCCACCTTCCCTTGTGGAATTAATTATTTTTTAATGATTATTTTTAGTATCTTAATTTTTAATTTAAATATCATTCTATTTTTTTGTTTATATTGACTTATTGCATAATTAGTATTACAATAAAGAAAATTTATAATAATATAGATATATCCGTAAAATATTGTGGGTATATTATTTTTTAAAAAATATGAAAAACACACAAAAAGAAAGATCGTTCGTGATTATTAAACCGGATGGAGTACAAAGGTCTTTGATTGGAGAAATGATTAAAAGAATAGAAAGGACCGGTTTAAAATTAGCCGCCATGAAAATGATATTTGCTACAGAAGACCAGTGTTGGAAGCATTATAATAAAGATGAAGCTTGGTATAAAGAAAAAGGAGCGATTACCGTTAAAAACAGAGAGGAAAAAGGATTGCCGATAGAAAAAGAGGCGATTGAATATGGTAAGGATATCATGCGCGGTAATGTGTCTTTTATGACTTGTGGGCCAATTATTCCGATGATTTGGGAGGGAAATCAAGCAGTAGGGATTATTAAGAAAATTGTCGGAGGCACCGAACCATTAACCTCTGATGTAGGGACTATGCGCGGGGATTTGACTATTGATTCTTATGATTTAGCCAATATGGATGGTAGGGCAGTGCGAAATTTGATACATTGCTCCGATAAAACAGATGAGGCTGAACGAGAAATTAAGGTTTGGTTTTCTGAAGATGAGATATTAAAATACGGATTGATATCGGAAAAAATGATTTATGATGTGAACCTGGATGGAATAAAAGAATAACCCCCTTTTTTCCTTTATCCAGAATTTATTTGTGAAATTTATAGAGATTTTTAAAATATATTTTTTATTTAAAATTAGCAAAAAATTATATAAAAATTTGCATTTTTCTGGTATTTTGGATATATTTTTGATATAATTAAAGTAGATAGATAATGGTGTGGATAACTGTTTAGTACATTAAAACATTATTTATAAATTAATTTTGGTAACAAAATTAATTTATTGTGGTGTTTTAACTGCAAAATTAACACCATTAGGGAAAACAAAAATTGACCGTTTAAGAAAACGGTCAATTTTGTTTTTATCAAGAATAACGTTTAATTAAATTTTCTTGTTTGTTGTGGATATTTGCTGTATAATATGTGTATAAGGGGATATTTAGTTCTCTTTATTTTTAAGTTAAAATATATGGGGAAAAAAACAAAGATTTCTGACAAATTAATTAAATATTTAGAAAAGGTGGGAGTGGGTCATAATATTTTAGAACACAGAACTGTTTATACGGCAATTGATGCAGCAGCCACTATGAAAAAGAAGTTAAATGAAATAGCTAAATCACTACTCATTAAAGCCGATAAGGATTATTATTTAGTTTTGGTGCCGGCTGATAATAATATCGATTTTGAAAAGTTAAAGAAAGTTATCGGAAAAAAGCACCAGAAAGATATAAAAACAATTATGATTCCTGGAGAGAAAATGGTGAATAATGCCCTGAAGATTAAGATGAATACCTTAACCGCTTTTGGTAAGATGCACAAGTTGGCTATGATTATTGATAAAAGATTTGAAAAATTAAAAAAGGCGGTTTTTGCATCTGGTAGCAACAATCACTCCATAGAAATGGCTATTAAAGATTTTATTAAGATAGAAGAGCCGGTGATTGGTGGTTTTGGAGTTAAGAAAAAAATAAAGAAACAAGCAGTAACTAAACCGAAATCAAGAAAGACCAAGACCGCAAAGAAGCAGGTCAAAAGTCGAAAGTCCGTAAATCCCGCCCGCCGTAGTTTTAATGAAAGAAAGTCAATAGCTAAAAGAATGGTTAAAAAGTAAAATTTTTTAAGCAAGTAAAAGTTGGTGTCCAAGATACTTTTAACTTTGTGGACTTTTCAGACTTTCGACTTGCTGTAAAATAGCATGAAAATTAAAATAGAAAAATTTGAAGGACCGCTTAGTTTGCTTCTAAAAATGATAGAACAGGAAGAGCTGGATATCACCGAAATCAATTTAGCAGGCATAGCTGATCAATATATTGAATATATTAAAAATAACAACAATATTAGTCCGGATAATATGGCAGATTTTTTGGTGATTGCCGCTAAATTGTTGTTTATAAAATCAAAAGCGTTGCTCCCGTATATTTACGCCGAGGAAGAAGAAGATTTGGAGGATCTGGAAAAACAGCTTAAGATGTATAAAGAGTTTTTGGAAGCTGCCAAAAAAATTGAAAAAATGCTTGGAAAAAAGAAATTTATGTTTGCGCGTGAATTTAATCGCAAGGTGGCGCTTGCTAATACCCACTCTTTTTCTCCTCCAAAAAAATTGCAAATATCTGATATTTTAGAAACTTTTAAAGATTTACTTTTAAGAATTAAACCGGCTGAAAAACTTGAAGAAGAAACGCTGGATCATAAGATAAACATTGAAGATAAGATTTTATTAATCCAAAAAGAAATTTTAGAAAGAGTGAGGATGAGTTTTAATAAAATTTTAAAGAATGCTCAAAATAAAACAGAAGTAATAGTAAGTTTTTTAGCAATACTTGAAATGATGCGGCAGAGGGAGGTAATACTACATCAAGAAGAATTGTTTACAGAAATATTTATTACTAAATGGGATTATTCCATGTGTCATCCTGAACTTGATTCAGAACCCGCATCATCAATCAATCTTGTGGATTCCGAACCATTGCCCACTAGAATGGACAAAGTTTAGGGGTTGCAGAAAGAAAATATTAAGTGTTAAAATAATGAATATTAAATCTAAAATTGAATCATTACTTTTTATATCGGCTAAACCGATGTCAGTAAACAAGTTAACCGATTTGATTAAAAAAGAAAGCAAAGAAATTAAAAAAGCTTGTGATGAGTTGGTGGAAGATTATAAAAAGAGCAACCAGGGAATACAAATCATCAAAAATGCCGCTAAATATCAAATGGTTAGTTCTCCTGAAAACACTAAATTGATACAAGAGTTTATTAAAGATGAGACTACCGGAGAATTATCCAGACCAAGCTTAGAGACACTTACCATTATCGCTTATCGCTCTCCAGTGTCAAAAATAGATTTGGATCGTATTCGCGGAGTAAATTGTTCTTTAATTTTAAGAAATTTGTTGCTTCGAGGACTGGTAGAGGTAAGGTATGACAAAAAGAAAAGTGAAGATTATTATAGCGTCACTCTTGATTTTATTAGATTTTTGGGAATAAACGATGTGAGTGAATTGCCTGAGTATGAGAAATTATCTAAAGATGATAGTGTAGACAGGATGTTAGAAGAAGATGCAAGAGTTGAGAACCAAAAGCTTGATTGCAATTTAGTTCATGTGGACGAGTCAGAGGTTGCTACTCCACAGGAAATATCCAAAAGAGAAGAAGGTGGGAATTTGGAAGAAATAGTCGAGGGGAAAAATGAAGATATTCAAGAAGATGGATTAGAGGTAGAAGAAGAATTTGAGGAGGAAGAGGATGAAGAAGAATTTGAAGAGGAAGAGGATTTGAACGAAGGGGAAGATATAAATAAAGATAAAATAAAAATAAATGTTAAGATTAATAAGTAATTTTAATTATAATTGATAGTTAAAAATTAGCAGTCAATTATTAATTGTTGTTTCAATGAAAATCCCCATGCTACCGTTAATTTGCATTATTGGTTTAATGTTTTTTTTCGGAACAATCTTTTTATATAACAGTGAGCAGAGCCAGGGAATGGTTTTAGGAGAAAGTGATTATAATCTGGATATTGTTTTGGATATGGAAACGGAAGAATTAAATCAGGGGCAAAAACCAAGTGAAATAATAGATTTTGGTTATTCGGGCTTTCTGGAAAGTGTAAATAAAAATATAGAAATGAAGTTTCCTGTTACGCCTCAGAAGTCGGATACTTATAAAAAAGATTTTGAATTAGGGTGCAGTGGCGCTGTTATTGATATAGGGAGTGGCGCAGTTTTGTTTAAAGAAAAATCGGAAGAACAAGTACCCATTGCCAGTATTACTAAACTTGCCAATGCGTTAGTATTTTTAGACCAAAATCCCGATTGGGATAGTTTTTACAAAGTAAAGCCAAGTGATATTACAGAGGGTGGAAGGATATATCTTGGAGCAGGAGATGAGGTAAAATTGAAAGATCTTTTTTACCTTGCGCTTGTTGGGTCAGCTAATTCTGCGGCCAGGGCTATGGCGAGTGCTTCCGGGTTTAATGAAGATGAGTATGTACAAAGAATGAATTTAAAAATGAAGGAGCAGGGACTAAATAATACTAATTTTGTAGATCCGATGGGCTTAAGTGGGTTTAATGTTTCTACGGCTATAGAGGTTTCTAAATTGGCTAAATCAGCCTTTTCTAAAGAAGAAATAAAAGATGCTTTATCTAAAAAATATTATAGATTTCAAACTAAAAGTGGAAGAAGTATCGGTGTCTATAATACCAATATATTAATTGGCTCCAGTGAAGATAATATTAAAATATTAGGAGGAAAAACAGGGTATATTTATGCGGCTGGATATTGTTTTGTGGGTAAATTTGTAAATGATCAGGGGATAGAATTAATATCTGTAGTTTTAGGAAGCCATGATATGAATTCTCGTTTTACTGAAAATAAAAAAATAGCTAAATGGGCCTACGATAATTATATCTGGAAATAGTTTGTAAATATTTTGAACTTTTAGATTGTATTTCAGGAAAATAAATTTATAAATTAAATTATATCTAATTCACATAATTTGAATTTACTGATTCGAATTATTCTAAAATTTATGAAAGAAGAAAAAATAATAATAGCTAATTGGAAAATGAAGTTGAGTTTAGCTGAAACTATTAACCTAACCAAGAAAATAAAAACTAAATTTAAAGATGTGAGTGGTGTTGAAATTGCGATTGCTCCTAATTTTATCTCCCTTTTAGAGGTTGGTGCCGTTTTAAAGGGAACAAATATCAAATTGTGTGCTCAAGATGTTTTCTGGGAAGATTTGGGGGCTTATACTGGAGAAGTGTCCCCTAGTATGTTGGTTGAAGCAGGATGCCAATATGTAATTATTGGACACTCTGAGAGGAGAAAGTTTATGATGGAAAATTATGAAATGATACATAGGGAGGCTAAGGCTGTTTTGGGGGTGGAAAATTTGACCCCTGTGGTTTGTATTGGGGAAAATTGGGATGAGAGAAAAACAGACAGAAGGGATTTTGTGTTGTACGATCAGCTACAACAAGCGCTAAGTGGATTAGATATTATGGGAAATCAGGAAATTATTGTTGCCTATGAACCTATTTGGGCTATTGGATCTGGAACTGCAATTGAACCAACCGAGGCAGAATATGCTCATAAAATTATTAAATTGACGCTTAATGATATGTTTGGCATGAAGATTGTAAATAATAATTTTAAAATTATTTATGGAGGAAGTATTAACACTAAAAATGCGAAAGGGTTTATTGACTTGGATAATCTGGATGGTATGCTTGTCGGTGGAGCCAGCTTGGATGTTGATGAGTTTTATAAACTTATAAAAGTAATAACAAAATAAACAATATGCTAGTACACATCAAGGATATCATAAGGGAATCACAAGAAGGGGGATATGCCGTAGGTGCCTTTAATGTTCATAATTTGGAATCAGTATTAGGTGTGGCACAAGCCGCCGTGCGCGCTAAATCACCAGCCATTATTCAAGTTTCTAGTGGAGCTATAAAATATATGGGCATTAAACCGATTACTCACATCGTATCTACTGTAGCAAAAAATATAGCCACCTTTGTACCCATTGCTCTTCATTTGGACCATGGAAAAACTTTTGATGCTGTATTTGAGTGTATAAAATCTGGTTTTAGTTCGGTGCATATTGATGCTTCGTATTTACCCCTGGATGAAAATATTAGTTTAACCAAATCAGTGGTGGAAACAGCACATAGGCAGGGGGTCTGGGTTCAAGGAGAGGTTGGATCAATGATTGGCGGACATGGAAAAATATCGGGCGAAATAAAAAATATCCCAATAGCTAAATTGGAAGATGTGGTGAGATTTGTAAAAGAAACCGGAGTGGATACAATTGCGGCTGCAATCGGCACGGCGCACGGCGTTTATGATAATGAAGATATTTTAATTGATCTTTTGCGCGATATAAAAAGAAAGACAAAGATTCCTTTTGTTCTTCATGGTGGATCTGGCGTGAATCCTGACAAAATAAGAGCAGCTATTAAAGAGGGGGTAGATATTATTAATATTGGTAGTGATATAAAGATTGCTTTTACATCTACCCTGAAAAAAATTTGTGCGGAAAATCCGGACGAAACAGATCCTAGAAACCTGCTTAGCCCCACAATTAAGGCGGTGGAAGATGCTGTAGTGAAACAAATGGAATTATTTGGAAGCGCAGGCAGAGTTAACATTGATGAAAATATGCAAACTTAAATTATAGTTTTAATTTTAAACTTTTGGCTTTATAAATTTTTAATTAAATATATATGTTTAATATTATTCCGTTAATTTTAATTCTTGTGAGTTTGGTGATTATAATTTTTTTAATCATCAAAAAATTCTCTGTCTTAGCTAATTTGGATATAGATACTATTCAGGCTGAAAGAGAGGAGAAATTTAAAAATAAGATTATTAGCAATAGAATAAAAAGAAATACTCTGAGACATTATATGAAGATTGTGAGAATGGTACGACCGATACTAAATTCTGCAGGAGAGATGATAAAAAAGAAATATAATGATTTAGTGGAAGCGAAAGAGGAATATAATAAAAAAATATCCGGAGAATCAGAGAGAAGTGGAACAGAAAAATTATTTTTAGAGTTTGAAGAATTGAAAAAAAATGGTGATTCAGATGCGGCAGAAAAAAAATTAATTGAAATTATCGGAATAGATAGTAAAAATTTGAAAGCCTTTAGAGAACTTGGAAATCTTTACCTTTCTCGTAGAGATTTTAACGAAGCAAAACAAACATTTGAACATGTTATAAAATTATTTGAAAAAGAAGGTGGGGGTGCGCAGGATTTTGTGAAATTATCAGATATTTATTTTGATTTAGCGTCTGTGTCTAGAGCAATAGAATCCTGGGATAATGTTATTTTGAATTTAGACAAAGCTTTGGAAATAGAACCAAATAATCCGCGCTATCTTGACACAAAATTAGAAATTAGTATAATAAAGAAAGATAAAAAACAGGCACAAGAAACATATAAAAAATTAGCAGAAGTAAACCCAGAAAATCAGAAGTTAAATGAACTTAAAAAACAGATAGATGAATTAGGCTAGCTCTTAATGGAGAAAAGCTATTCATATGAATATTTAGATGAGTAGTTTTTTATTTTTTTTGAGTTATTTTTAACATGATGCGATAAAATTTATTACGCCGAAATAGCTCAGATGGTAGAGCACTTCCATGGTAAGGAAGGGGTCTCGGGTTCAAGTCCCGATTTCGGCTCAAAGTAAAAGATTTCCAATTAACTTGGGAATTTTTTATTTGCAATAAGGGATTGATTTATTTTTATATTCGTAGTATTCTTTCACTATTAGTTCATTGTAAAAAAAGGAATTTAAAATGTATTTTTTCTTGATTTTAGGAATAATTATTTTTTTTGGCGTTAGATGGTTTTTATTTTTTAAACAAAAAATTTTTTTAAAAGAAAAAAATGTTTTTGATATAAACAGTAAAAATAAAAAAATATTTTTTTTATTTATAGAAATCGGCGGATTATTTATATTATTAATTCAAATACTGTTTCCAAAAATATTTTTTATACCATGGGGAAATAATTTTATCATATTTGGTTTTATTTTGTTTTTGTTTGGAGTTGTATTTTCCACGTGGTCTCGTTTATTTTTGGGAAAAAATTGGAATACGGCTGGCGGCGGCGGAATTATCAGAAAACAAGAATTAATTATTGTGGGACCATATGCCATTTGTCGACATCCCATATATCTGGGAACTATTTTTTTCTATCTTGGTTTCGAGATTATGGTTTCTAGTTGGCTTTTATTTGTTGTTTGTCCCGCATTGATTGCGGTGGTGATAATTATTGCCAAGAAAGAAGAATGTCTTTTGGGGCAATATTTTGGTAAACCATATCAAGAATACAGAAAAAAAGTTTCTTTTTTATTATTTTATTAAAAAAATTTGCTCGGTTAAAAAACTGGGCAATTTTTTATCATATAGGAATTTTTATTTTTTACTATTATTCCATTATTCACCACGCCCCCGCCTGAGGCGGGCATGGAAAGGTGCTGTGTCCGCCTCAGGCGGAGACTTCAAAAAGCCTTTTAGGCTTTTCTTGTATTATGTTATAATAAAGTTATAATATTTTTAAAAAGTTTATGTTTAATAATATGTCCGCCCGAGGCGGATCCGCCTTAGGCGGAAAAAAAGTTATTTATTTAATAGTTTTTTTAGTTATTGCGCATGTTGTTGGTATGGAGGGACCATATTATAATACTTGGTATTATGATGATTTTTTGCATTTTATGGGCGGACTGACTTTAGCTGTCGCGGCATTTGAGTTTTTTCCAAAAATTAAATTAAAAACAGGGCTTGTAAATATTTTAATTTTTATTATAATAATAGCAATATTGTGGGAGCTGCATGAGTATATTTGGGACCGTGTTTTAGTCGCAGATTATGGTTTTCCGGTTATGCAACTCGGGATTACGGATACTATCAGCGACTTTTTGTTTGCTTTACTGGGTGGAAGTGTTTATTTTTTTATTTTTTCCGGAAAGACAAAGAGATATAAGTTGCAGAGTGGTGCAAAAAACAAAGGATTCACCATGGTGGAGATTTTGGTGGTAGTGGCTATTTTGGGAATTATCATTAGTATGGTTGGCGTCAATCTTTTTGGCGCACGCACCGGCGCTCGCGATACCAAGCGAATTAGTGATCTGAATCAAATAGGCCGTTTCCTGTCTTTTGGATGTCCTATGCCTAGTAGTGGGGCGGGTGAGTATGACCTCAATGTCTTGCTTCAGGAATACCGGACAAACTATCCTCAATATGCCAACAATATTCCGGCTAGCATTAGTGATCCCAAAACCGGTACAAGTGTATTATCAAATTATAAGTATATTGTAGATAGTAATGATGATTGTGTTTTGTATGCTAATCTTGAAAACGGAGAAGCTAAGGTTGACCTTCCTGCCATTTCTGATCCAACTCCGGGTGGAGGCAGGGGCGTGTTGGAATCTGCTGCCGCCGGAGTAAATGGCAGTTATAAATATTATCAAATTTCTAATTAATAATTTTGTTTGTTATTTGTATTTTGAGATTTGTAATTTGTTAAATTTGAGTGTATCTTGAATTTAATTATAACGGGGTGTGGTATAATGGTAGTACGCAAGGCTGGGGGTCTTGTAGCCGCGGTTCGATTCCGCGCATCCCGACATGGTAATCATTAAATATTTTAGGGATAATTTAAAAGTTTTATATGAATAATTTAAACAAACAGAAAAACAATCATTTTGAAAAACAAAAAAACGAAAAAAATATCAGTGCTTATTTAGTAGGGATTGGTTTATTGGTATTAGCCTTGGGGGTTTTGATTTTTTATTTTATGGGTTCAGTTGACAGCGTTGCGGGCTCTTCGCATAAATGGATAATTCTTAGTGTATTTATTTTAATCCTATTATTAGGAATCCTGTTTGTTTATTTAGCCTATACCGGTAAAATAAAAAAACAAGACCCAGATTACAGAGCTTTTTTTATTATGGGCATCACCTGGATTCCTGTGGGGATAGTAATAAATAATTACGGTATCAGCGCTATGGGGCTGATATTTATGATTACCGGATTAGTAAATAAGGATAAGTGGAAAAAGCAGAAATGGAGTGAATTGTCGGACGAAAAGAAAAGATTAAAGTTGTTAATAATTTTATTCCTAGGAGCCTCGATGTTGTTGGGATTAATTATGTACCTCATCTTTAATAATAAATAATTATTTTTTAAAATTCCGGTTTTTACCCGGAATTTATTTTATAAATGAAATGAAAAATACGAAAAGAAATATTATAATTTTGGGGAGTGTTATTCTGTTGATTTCTTTGGCGTTGGTTTTTGTTTTTCAGAAAAAAGAAATTACCACTCCATCAAATTTAATTTCCGCCGAACAGGCCGGAAATATAATAAAAGATATTTTAGGTGATAATGAGAATGGGTATTTTGCTTATTTATGGCCGGAAGTTTTGAAACCAGGAGATGGGGTGGAGGTTTGGGGGGACAGATTAAATGAAGAAGAGATGGAAGAAGGTGAAACCATGGATATTGATAAAAAAATAATAAATAATTTTTATTGGTTTGTATGGATAGACAAAGAACCGGGTAACATATTTTTTGGGCATGATGTGGAATATATATATATTGATGCTCAAAGCGGTGAATATATAGTTGAAAATAAAGATTTTTGGCCTTCTATTAACGGTGAATCGTTTGAAGGAGATATGGACACCATGATAAATACGGAAATATTAAGTGATAATAACATATCTATTAAAAAATTTTTGAATTCGGATATAATTAAGGATTTTTTTGCTATAGAAGCTAGGGCGCGGGAAGCCGGTAAATATCTACATATTAATTCTCCTAAAGAAGAATATCAGCACGAACATTATGCGATGATTATTTCCGGCTTTGGAAAAAATGATTGGGTATTCCTGGATGGCGTCCATCAAATGTATAATGCTTTAAAAGAAGTCGGTTATGATGATAATCATATTGTGTTTTTAGCACCAATCAAAGGAGTTTTAAATTCGGATTGGGATCGGGAAGCTGATTTTAATAAGGAAAAAGCGGAAGAAATGAATAAAAAGGGGATACCGAAATTTGTAGCCAGTAACGTAGTGGATGAACTTACAAGTCCGATAAATTTTCGTTTTTCTATAGAGAAACTACAAAAAGATTTGAAGCCGGAAGATTCTTTATTTGTTTTTGTGTTATCGCACGGTAAAAAAAATCAGAAGTTTGCCCTGGGAGAACCGGTTGATGCCAGACAGGCTATGGGCAGCCATGATAAGATAAGAGGTTCTGATTCCGGCCTGACTTCCAAGAGGTTTTCTGAGGTTCTTATGAGGAATATGAAGATATGCGAACTGATGGTATTAATAGATTCTTGTTATGCCGGAGCGCATGAAAATCGTCTCAGATATTATTATGATAAATATCAAGACAACATCAAAAGGATGGAGGTAGCTCATTCCACTAATGATGAAACTATTTCTTACGGAGCTGATTATAGAAATCCGAGTAATCCTGCTTTGTCTACTAGAATGGATTTAGACCAGGGCGCCAAAGAAACGGCAATTAAGGATTTGAATCCCAATGATCATGGCGGAGAATTCTCCAGCGGATTTATTGAAAATATCGGCGCTAATATATTTTCTATGATCTATGAAAAGGGAGTAGAATTGGATGCGGCGCAAATGAATAAATTAACATTTCCTTATATTTGGAAGGTGGGTAGTGATGAAGAATGTATACCCTTGGTTGAAGATATAGGAATACAACCAGAAGATCCACTGATGACTGATTCACAAGATGATGAGCCACAGACTGAACCTGCGGCAGGACCTGTAGCCAAGAAAGAAATGATATCTGTGATTAAATATGGTAATGATTATATTCCTTTTAATCAGTTAAAAGTCTGGTCCAAGGAAGCTTGTAATTGTTGCGATGAGGCGCATTATCATTCTGTATCTAGATCAGTTACTACTTTGAGCGGCAAAACAATTGTAGATCCTTATGCTGGTTGCGGATTTGGCAAAATAAGTGAATCTCCTGTAATTCAGATAGAAAAACCATAAGAGTTAAAAGTTTATAAAGTCTATAAAGTTTAAAGTTATAAAATAAAAAATCCTGTAATTTTTACAGGATTTTTTGTATTAATTTTTTAAATTTGATTTCCGGGAAATTTTTTGTTAAATATTTTTTTAAGTTCAGACGGCAGGCGCCTGGTTATGCAATGACGACCTTCTTTTTTTGCTTTTCTTTGTCCGGCAAGCATTCCTGAGCTTACACCTAAATCAGTATAAAATACTGAATATTTAGCAAATGCGCCCCATATAAATCCGGCTTCCATGCCTAATCTTCTTTCTTCCGGCATATAATCGCGTAAAACATTTTTTTGTGTATATAGTAGATGAGAGGCAAAAGGGGCTTCTCCATGCATTAAACAGTCATGCATACATAATTGAGCGTAAAAAATATTACGTTCAATATGTTTTTTATATTTTTCAGGGTCTTTTTCTGTGCTTCCATACGGGCTTTCCAGTAATACTGGTTTAAGTTTTTGATTCATTTTTTCCTCTATTTTTTTGATTATTTATTTATTAATTTACGAATATGCGTATTTTATCAAAATAAATGTTAAAAAACCAATAAAAATGTCAACCCTTGAAAAATTTTTTATTTTATGATAAATTAATTATACCTTTTGAAAAGAGGTATTTTTATTTGAATGAAATAGGGTCGATACTCAAGCGGTCAACGAGGGCAGACTGTAAATCTGCTGGCATTAGCCTACGTAGGTTCAAGTCCTACTCGGCCCACAAAACAAAGAACTCCCAAATAGGAGTTTTTTGTTTTGTGTGTTGCGTAGAGAGGAGAACCTGGGAATGACCAAAGGTATTAAAATAATAACATTTACTTATCGCAAAACCTTCTATATCAAAGTCAATACCAAATCAAGTTAAAGCAGGTTGTGAATTTATTTTCCTGACCTCATAAGGCGTTCCTCTTTTTACAATTGCGAAAACTCTTTCGCAAAGCTTTCTGGCCACGGCGATTATTGCTGATCTGG
>Ga0208373_1001019_pt1 | contig 40847 bp, 37 predicted proteins | sample RifOxyC2_FD_184036 | JGI IMG/M metagenome (GOLD analysis project Ga0208373, IMG submission 184036) | Soil microbial communities from Rifle, Colorado - Rifle Oxygen_injection C2 (SPAdes) | ecosystem: Environmental > Terrestrial > Deep subsurface > Rock core/Sediment | place: Rifle, Colorado...
AATGGACAAATCTGCGTTGATCTCACTGTGGGCCCAACCGGGATCAGGGTATTGCGAAGCGGCGGCAAAAAGAGAGCCATCCACCCTGACCTTGAGATTCAAAGTAGCGGTATCCCCATTTTCCAACCCTGATAAAGGGTCGGCAGAAACCGTAAACCGGTTGTGGGCCGCTGTGTTGATATAGGTGTCGGTAAATCTATTGTTATGCGGGGTGGATTTGGCCCAGGCCGTGACTCCCATGGCCAGATCACCTGCATCGGCGTATCCGTAAGCCTGGGAATAGGAGTACCCATTTGGGAGGGTTAAGGCTGTCCAGTCCCCTCCGGCAAAAGCGGGATCTTTCCGGACCGAATCCGGGTTGGCGTCATTGTCGCTGTACCCGACAAACCCATTGGTTTGGTCGTTGTAGTTACTGTAGCTGCGATAGTCTGCGCCGGGCGATTGGCTGCCGGATGCTAAAACCAGTGCGCCCTGACTTAAAAAAAAGACCAGGCACACCATCACCCTCATCAAAAACTGCTTCTTCATCATTCTCCTCCATTTTCTTTTTTAGTTTGAACTGCAATACAACCCAAGAGGTTCACTAACACAAGCAATATGAAGGGGAAATATTTGCATAAAACATGCCAGGTTCTATTGAGCTAAAAAGCCTTAACCGGAGCGTCTGTATAATAAAAAATCCTCAGAAACTATGAAAAAAAATTCCCTTTAATGTATTTTTTTACCCAATTTTTATTACTTTTTTTACCTATTTATGCTTAAAATCAATCAGATTGAGGGTCCCCCCATCGGACCAAAAGGCCTTAATATTAAAATAGTATTGCAAACTTTGAAACTTGATCTTGCAAATGATTCATTTGACGCAATCATTAAGCCGGGTTATACATTCAGCAGAGATTAGAAAACCTTATACATGATCAAGGAGAACATCATGGGTCAAAATTATTTTAATTCGCTGCCCCTGCGGCTGCAACTCGAGGAACTGGGCCAATGCAGGCTTATGGATGCATCGGAATTCAACGGGGTTGAGGCCCTGAAAGGCAAAAAAATCGTCATTGTCGGGTGCGGGGCCCAGGGCCTTCACCAGGGACTGAATCTGAGAGACAGCGGCCTGGATGTGTCTTATGCCCTGAGGGCTGCCGCCATCAAAGAAAAACGCCAATCCTGGAAAAACGCCACGGAAAACGGGTTCCATGTGGGCGCCTATGAAGAACTCATTCCCCAGGCAGACCTTCTCATCAACCTGACCCCGGACAAACAGCACACCTCCGTCATTGAAGCGGTCATGCCGCTCATGAAAAAGAACGCCTGCCTGTCCTATTCCCACGGGTTCAACATCGTGGAAGAGGGCATGCAGATCAGAAAGGACATCACCGTCATCATGGTGGCGCCCAAAGCTCCTGGAACCGAAGTCAGGCAGGAATACAAAAGGGGATTCGGCGTGCCGACCCTCATCGCCGTCCACCGGGAAAACGACCCGAAGGGCGATGGCATGGACCTTGCCAAGGCCTATGCCTGCGCTACCGGCGGTGACCGGGCCGGGGTCCTCCAGTCTTCCTTTACGGCCGAGGTCAAATCCGATCTCATGGGGGAACAGACCATTCTCTGCGGCGTCCTCCAGACCGGGTCCCTCCTCTGCTACGACAAGATGATCGAACAGGGAATCGACCCCGGATTTGCTTCCAAACTGGTCCAGTACGGCTGGGAAACCGTTACCGAAGCCCTCAAGCACGGCGGGGTCACCCATATGATGGACCGGCTGTCCAACCCCTCCAAGATCCTGGCCTTTAACCTGGCGGAAGAGTTGAAAACCATCCTTGAGCCTCTTTATCATGAACATATGGACAATATCATGTCCGGCCGGTTTTCCAAAACCATGATGGAAGACTGGAAAAACGATGACGCGGACCTGTTGAAATGGAGAAAGGAAACCGGAGAGACGGCCTTTGAAAATTCTACGCCCATGGATGCGCCCATCCCGGAACAGGCGTATTTTGACAAGGGCATCCTCATGATCGCCCTGGTCAAGGCAGGCGTGGAACTGGCCTTTGACACCATGACGGCCACCGGCATCGGCGAGGAATCCGCCTATTACGAATCCCTGCATGAGCTTCCCCTCATTGCCAACCTCATCGCCAGGAAAAAACTTTATGAAATGAATGTGGTCATCTCGGACACGGCCGAATACGGATGTTATCTGTTCAACCACAAGGCCCTGCCCCTGCTTTCCGGGTTCATGAAAAAACTGGACGCCACGGTCATCGGCAAAGGCCTCGATGCCCGCTCCACCGGCGTGGACAATATTGAACTCATCCGGGTCAATGAAGCCATCCGCTCCACGGGTGTGGAATGGATCGGCCAGGAACTCCGGGCCTATATGGGCGCCATGAAACCCATTTATTAAATCCTTTCCTGATCCAAGGACCGGGCATTTTATTAAAAAATAGGATGCCCTTCCTTTTTACCTCCGGGATAGAAACAAGGGCTCTTTTACCGGGGGTTCTTTCACAGGGGGATCTCTTAATGGCGGCTTTTCCTTGGGAGGGTATTTTTCCGGCGGCACCTCATCCGGCGGTTTTTTTTGTGGCGGCTCCTTTATCGGCGGATGTTCTCTGGGTGGATCTTTCGGTGGAATTTCTGGAAGGGACTCTTGAAACCCTGCCTTTATAAGGTTTCTTTTATTTTGTAATTGTTTCATTAAGTCTCTCCATGCAATAAAATAAAAATCAGATTTAACAAATTGTGGGACCAAGTTCTTCTATGACACACCGTATTCTTTACAAACCTCTCCGCCGGCCTGACGGATATTGTTCATCCTCTCCTTTAAAGTGCGATAGTATTCCTCCTCGATCCAGAACTTCTTTTCCAGGTTTTTGCTTTTTTCTGTTATATCCTCCACAATGGATTTGAGGGTTTTGACCCGTTGTTCCAACTTTTCGATATAAAGCGTCTTTTTACCTTCAGGCCTGCAGGTATCTGCAAAAGAGGGTTCAATGCCCATTTTATCCATCAGAGGCTGATGATATTCCTGTCCTTCAAAAATCTGGTCGGTTTTTTGGTTTGTCATGGCTTGCTCCGCTTGTCTTTTTTATAAAATGAAGAATGGCGCATTCCACCGGGAACATTCCCAAAAGAATGCTATTTTGTGCATCCGTTTTAAAGTATCGGCCAAATTCAATTTCTAAACAATAAGGGTTTTACTGTAGATCTTGGTAAAACAACACTGTAACTTAACGATTTAATTATGTAAGGTGGTAAATCATTGTAAGCGGTGATCAATGCAGTCTGCCGGCGCTGCTATTTTGAAAAGGAGCCCGTGTCATGGTGGAAATCTTTGATGACAGGGTTGATATCTCAAGCCCCGGCAGCCTGCTGAAAGGCCTTTTAAAAAAAATTTCGGCAAAAAAAGCCTTTTAAGAAACCCCAAAATTGCGGGATCATTTCATCGAATCGGCTATATTGGAAAAATGGGCGCCGGTATCCGGCGCATGCAGAATTTGATGGAAAAAACCGGGCACAAACCCATTGATTTTGAGTTCACCACCTTTGTTGTCACGGCAAGCTTTGACCGGGGGGTCACACTTGAGAAAAACGATACCCCGGCTCAAATGGATGAGGGATTAAATGAGGGATTAAAACCCCTTCTTAATGTAATTTTCAAAAATCCCGGAATTCAAGCCAGGCAGGTATCGGGCCTGCTTGACAACCGGCCTGTCAAAACCCTTGAAAACCAGATCAAAGCCCTTGCCCGGAAAGGGCTGATTGAACGGCGGGCAGTAAAAAAACAAGCGGATAATTTATAAAAGGATAAACCATGCTGCAAAGCAATTATCTTTTGTTCATGAAACGCATGGATGCTTTCTACCGACAACCGAATATGGCAGAAATAAAAGATATCCCGTAAAAATTTGCCGAATTGCTCCCGGACTTAGCAGGCTCAAGATATTGTGGCCGGGCAGTCTTATGTAAAGGCGTCAAAGATATACATATTGAACACGCTACCCCAAAATGAATCTCCCGTAAGAGCTTATACCAAACTGCCGAAATCACCTTTTTCTAAACGATATTTGGCCTGGCCTTCGGTTAAATTGTACTTCTCGGAAATATACAGGATAGCCTGGCGCTTGGAACGGAATATTTTGCCCTCTACCTCTATTTTTTTGCGTGATGTTGCAGCCAATGGTTCACTAACGGCCTGCTCTGGGGTTAAGCCTTGTCTATTAATCCTGTCTTTCAATACTGAATATCCAATGCCGAATGCCTTGGCCACTGCCTGAAGGGAAGGGAATTCGGTTTCCTTAACAAAAATTGATTTGCCATGGGTTGCCTCAACCATTTTAGTAGGGGTTACCCATTTCCAGTTGCCGGGTCCCCAAGGTTTCGAATTGTCAATCCGGGTTAATCGAAGTTCTTGCCTTAATGAAGGGGACACATCAGCCTTGAATGCATCGAAACTGTCGCTCCACTCGGGGTCCACTTCGCTGGGGTATCTTTTCTTCAAGGCCAACCACCTTCTAAAAAGATTTGAGCCGGCATCCGGGTGCTTGCTGTGCTTTCGAGATTTCGTCGGGAGAGGCTCTCCGCTACGCAAACGACTTTCCACGACATACGACGGCAGATTCCTCTCCTGTCCTAAAACATATGCTGCCTCCGTGATGGAGCTAAAGGTTCTTCCTTCCCATTCAAATTGCACGCCTTTGGCTCCACCCAAGTTGCCTGGCTTTGCCATATTCAGCCCTTGGGGTCCCAGGGTATTTAACTTATTGACCCAGTATATCTCGCGCTCACCCAGGGTAATCGATTCTCTGATATCGTCTTCTATGGTCTCTATCGAGAACCCCGAAGGACTATCTTTTCTGATCGTCTTGGATAGTTTTGTTTTTGCACCATTCAGCGCGTTTCTGACATGAAAACTCCACCGCTGTTCAATGGTGGACCTCGTCAGTCCGACATAGATCTGACCTGTTTTCAATCTGGTAATCTTGTATATACGGCCTGTCCGCTCAGTACCAACGTCAACCGGTATGGACAAAGCAGAATCGATATCCCACCCGGCTTTTAATCTGCTCCAGACAACGTCTTTGTCGGCATATCTACCTACTGTCTTCAGAAATGCCGAGAAGCCATGGAATTTTTTCCCAAAATAGTCCGGAAAAAGGTCACCTCCATAATAAAAACTTCTATGCCTGCCACCTCCGTAAAACGAAATCCAGTCTGAACTTGAAAAAGTAAGAGCGTCCTCTAACAAGGATTCATCCACAGCATAAGATTTGATCAAACGCTTCAGCCTCTGCCAGAAGATCCGGTATGAAACTGCTGCCCTTGTGGAATTGTTCTGGAAATACTCGAGAAGATCAATCTGGCTGTAACCTACATCAACCCATGTTTTCCGACCCCTGTACTTTTGCTGATATTCTTTCACGGTCAGATATAATGAATCATAAATGACCGCCTCATCCAGCCAGCCAGACTGGTTCCACTTCCTAAGCCGACTCCTAAACGAGTCGAGAGCTACCTTGGGGGGCGGTTTTACGGAATGGAAAAGCTCCGTTGGGCCGTGGTAATCAGCTCCATTGAAATGCAGCTTTTCCGGGAAGCTTGAATTGTAGGCTCGCGTTGGCATTTATTCGTTACCACCGGGCAATCGTAAATGATTATAGATTCTGTTGAGATTCAAATTTTTAACTTTCATCGGCACCCTATAAGTTTTGCAGAGATCCTTTTATTCTTTTTGGATCGCGTCTCAAATCGAGAACCCGCCATACCGTAGTAACTGATTTTTCTTTCAGTTTATAGTAGACGGCATATGGAAATCTTTTTGAAAGCATCCTATGATAACCATAGAATATTGGATGGATACCGGCGTACAAAGCCAGAGAATCGATATCTGAAAACAAAGAATCAAAAAAGTATTCTCCCAGCCCTTCACCTTGTTCTTCATAAAATTGTCGGCCTTCTATCAGATCCGACACGGCTGAAGAGAGAATTTCAATTTTCATTCAAAGTGGTTCCGCAGTTCTTTTTTGGCGGTCTGCCAATCCAGAATTCTCTCTTTACCTTCTGCGAAACGCCTCTCCGTTTCCTGAATCACCTTTTCATGCCAAGCCGGTGATTCGAGGAGTTCTTCTTCCGACAATAAATCCGCCCACAAGGCGTCCACCATTCTGAGTTTTTCTTCTCTGCTGAGGTGCTTTATTTCTATTGCATTTTGCATATCCCAATCCTCTTGTATTTAAAGAGAAATTAGCACTTATGATCTTTATTGTCAATTTACGGCACAAGACTCGGTTTTTTTGCTTTTGAATGTTCACCCGGCCCGGGTTCAAAAAAAATGTTTGGAAATCTCTGAAAAATTTTCTATGCTTGAGGCCAAAAAAAGGAGGTCGGCTCATGGATCTCCAAAACCCGGTTCATGCAAGGTAAAACCCGGAATGCCTGATTCAAAAAAACCAGCCCTGTCCCTGAAGTCCCTTCCCGTCCGGATTATCATGCCTGTCCTGCTCACCATTCTTCTTTTTATTCTCACCATTTTTCTTTTAATTATCCCCCTGCTGGAAAAAAACATGATGGACGGGAAAAGGGAGGCCATCATGCATCTGACGGAGAGCGAATGGAGCAAATTGAATTTTTTCCATACCCAGGCCCAAAACGGCCTGATTTCGGAGGAGGCGGCCAAGCTCCGGGCCGTGGGCCTCTTGCAGCAGGTCCGATACGGGCCTGAGCTGGAAGATTATTTCTGGATCAACGATATGACCCCCAATATGATCATGCATCCCTACCGTCCGGATCTTGAGGGAAAGAATGTCTCCGGGTTTGAAGATCCGGCCGGGAAGCGGCTGTTTGCCGAAATGGTGGACACGGTGAAAAAAAACGGGGCCGGGTTTGTGGATTATCTCTGGCAATGGAAGGGAGACCCCGGAAAAATCGTTCCCAAAATCTCCTATGTGAAGGGCTTTGCCCCCTGGGGATGGATCATCGGAACCGGCATCTATGTCGAGGATGTCAAGCATGAGATCCTGGCCATCACCCACCGCTTGATCCTGACCTGCTCGGGAATTCTGGTCCTTTTCCTGATCCTGTCCGGCTATATTGTCTGGCAGGGGGCAAAGGCGGAAAAGGAACGCCAGGCCGCCATGGAGCAGTCCGGCCTGCGGGAAAGGCAGCTCCTCCAGGCCGACAAGATGACCTCCCTGGGCATCCTGGTGGCCGGGGTGGCCCATGAGATCAATAATCCGGCGGCTTCCCTGATGCTGAACGCCCCCAATCTGAAAAAGGCCTGGAAGGCCTTCACCCCCATCCTGGATGAGCATTTTTCAACCCGCAGGGATGCCCGGATCTGCAACCTGCCCTATGCCGATTTGAGCAGCAGGATTGAGGGGATGCTGACCTCCATTGAAGACAGTGCGGCCAGGATCAAACGGATCATAACGGAACTCAAGGATTTTTCACGTCCCGCCGGGACCGACACGGATATGGAACTGGATATGAACCAGGTGGTCCAAAAATCCCTGGATCTCACCGCTTCCATCCTGAAAAAGGCCACCCGCCGACTGGGCGTGGACCTTGAGGAGGGCCTGCCGAAAATTTCCGGCAACCCCCAGAAACTACAGCAGGTCATGATCAACCTTCTGGTCAATGCCTCCCAGGCCCTGGAACACCCGGACCAGGCCATCCGTGTCAAAACCTCGCGGAGCCGGGACGGCCTGTTCATTGCCGTTGAGGTCACGGACACCGGGCCGGGCGTACCCCCCGAAGATTTGAAAAAGCTGAAGGAGCCTTTTTTCACCACCAAACGGGATGACGGGGGCACGGGTCTCGGGCTTTCCATTTCCGAAAAGATTGTATATGATCACAAGGGGATGCTGGAATTTACCTCGGAACCGGGCAAGGGCCTGACGGCAAGGATACTCCTGCCCCTGGCCCGCCGGGAAACGAAAAACTGCGGGGATAAGGAATGACAAACAGACAACAGACCCTGGACCGGCCCATCCTTATCGTGGATGATGAACCGGAAATCCTTCTGGCCGTGGATACCTGTCTTCGAATGGCCGGTCTGAACCATACCATCACCATCAGCGACGCCAGGGATGTGATCCGGCAGATGGAGCGCCAGGTCCCCGGCCTCATCCTCCTGGATCTCAACATGCCCCATATCAACGGCGAGCGCCTCTTGAAAATGATCCGCAAGACCTATCCCCGGATCCCCGTCATTGTCCTGACCGGCACCATTGAGGTGGAAACGGCGGTCAAATGTATGAAAATCGGGGCCGTGGACTATGTGCTCAAACCGGTGGAGGAAGACCGGCTTCTGGCTGCCGTCAAACAGGCCCTGGATTACGGGGACCGGGACAATCCGGAGCCCCTGCCGAGCGAGCTGTTCTCCCAGATCAAAAACCCCAAGGCCTTTGCCCATATCTTCACCCAGGACAAAAAGATGCATTCCATCTTCCACTATATCGAAGCCATTGCCCCTTCCTCTCAGCCGGTTCTCATCCTGGGGGAAACCGGCGTGGGAAAAGAACTCATCGGCCTGCCCATCCATACCCTGAGCCAGAGAAAGGGCAAACTGGTCAAGGTCAATGTGGCGGGGCTGGATGACAATGTCTTTTCCGACACCCTTTTCGGCCATGTGCCGGGAGCCTTTACCGGCGCGCAGAAAGCAAGGCAGGGGCTCATCGAACAGGCGGCCGGGGGCACGCTTTTTCTGGATGAGATCGGGGATCTGGCCCTGACCTCTCAGGTCAAACTGCTGCGCCTCCTCCAGGAAAGGGAATACCTTCCCCTGGGCTCCGACCAGATCCGGTATTCCGATGCCAGGATCATCGCCTCCACCAACCTGGATCTCTGGGCCCTTGAGAAAGAGGGCCGGTTCAGGAAAGACCTGATCTACCGGCTGTCCACCCATACCCTGACCCTGCCGCCCCTGAGGGAGCGTCTCCTGGACCTGCCCCTGCTGCTGGACCGGTTCATCTGCCAGGCGGCCCATGAGCTGGACAAACCCGTGCCCGAACTGCCCAAGCCCCTGATCGAGCAGATGGAAGCCTATCCGTTCAAGGGCAATATCCGGGAACTCAAATCCATGGTCTATGACGCCATGTCCCGGTATAAAAAGGGGCCCATCACGGCAGACCTGTTCAAGGGTCTGGCCTCACCAGGCACCGGCCCCGGTCCGGAAGACGACCCGGCCTCTTTTCTTCCCACCCTTAAGGAAGCCTCCCGGGAACTGGTGGAAAAGGCCATGAAACAGACCGGCGGCAACCAGTCCGAAGCGGCCGCGATTCTCGGCATTTCCCAGCAGGCCCTGAGCAAAAGGCTTCTGAAACTGAAATCCGAAAAACCTTAGTCCCGGCCACAATAAAAGTTGTATTCACAACAAAAGTTGTAAATTCCCTCCGGCGTCCCTGTTCTGATGCATCAGTACCCGGGGAACCTCTGTTGTTTACAACTTTTGTTGTATTTCTCCTATACTGTTCAAAATTCCATTTTTTGATATAAATCCAATAAAATCAATCATATAAAATATTTATAACCGCCCGGCACAATGATTGCTCTTATATAAAATGAATGAAAATCATTTATTAAAGGAGAATACACGATGAACCGGATCAAAAACCTTGGCTGGCGGGTAACAATGGCGGGATTGGGGATAAACCTTGCTTTGGGGATCCTCTATACCTGGAGCATTTTCAAAATGACCATCAAAGAATCCATCGAATCGGGCGACGGTCTTTTTAACTGGAGCCTTGCCTCTTTAAACGACCCCTATGCCGTATGCTGTCTGGTTTTTGCCTTTGCCATGATTTTTGCGGGCCGGATTCAGGACAAGCTCAGCCCCAGGATTACGGCCGTCATCGGCGGTGTTCTCACAGGGCTTGGCCTGATCCTGATTTCCTTTTCCACGGCCTGGATCAGCTGGATTATCGGTTTCGGCATCCTCACGGGAATGGGGCTTGGATTCGGCTATGCCTCGGCCACACCGCCGGCCATCAAATGGTTCCCCCCTGCCAAAACCGGCATGATCGCCGGCATTGTCGTGGCCGGGTTCGGTCTGGCTTCCGTCTATATTGCGCCTTTGGCCACTTTTTTGATTGAACGATTCGGCCTTTCCCAGGCCATGCTGATTTTTGGTATTGCCTTTCTGGTCATCGTTTCCGGTCTTGCCCAATTGCTGGTCAATCCGCCGGAGGGCTATGTCCATCCGGATACGGTTCACACCAAGGCCTCTGTGGCTGCCGCCGCCGTCAATTTCGAACCCGGAAGAATGCTTCGAACGGGGGCCTTCTATAAATTATGGATCATTTTTTGTATTGCCTCCGGCGCCGGTCTCATGATCATCGGCAGCGTGGCAGGCATGGCCAAACAGGGCATGGGCCAGACAGCCTGGCTGGTGGTGGCCCTCATGGCCGTCGGCAACGCCTCGGGCCGGGTGATTGCCGGGATACTTTCCGACCGTATCGGCCGTGCCAACACCCTTTTTATCATGCTGGTGTTCCAGGCTGTCATCATCTTTTCCCTTTTGTTTATCACACCGGCCCAGGTCGTTTTTCTGGTGCTTGCCGCCATGTTCATCGGATTTAACTACGGCACCAACCTTTCCCTTTTCCCGTCCGCCACCAAGGATTTTTTTGGGTTAAAGAATTTCGGTGTCAATTACGGGCTGGTCTTCAGCGCCTGGGGCGTGGGCGGTTTTATTTTCCCGCGGGTGTCCCAGATGATCGTTGCCTATGCGAACAGCCCGAGAATGGCCTATATCCTTGCTGCCGGTTTGCTCCTGGCCTGTGCGGTCCTGGCCCTGACGACCAAGGCCCCGGTGGCCGACACAGAGGCTCAAACCGGATTCACCGCCACTGCCGTGGCTGAAAAAATCTGAGCCGATATTCTAATGAACTGCCGAACATATCCATCTATAACAGGTTGAAACTGCAAAGGAGAAAAGATGAGCGAATTTAAATTTCATGCGCCGGATGAATTCCGTAAAAATGCCTGGGTCAAAAACATGGATGAGTACAGGGCAATGTATGACCGTTCCATTCAAAAACCCGATGAATTCTGGGCTGAAATGGCCGACCGGTTTTACTGGGAAAAAAAATGGGACCGGGTCCGGGATTATAATTTCACCCTGTCCAAGGGCCCCATCCACATTGAATGGTTCAGGGGCGGAAAAACCAATATCACCTATAACTGCCTGGACCGGCATTTAAAAGACAGGGGGGAGCAGACCGCCCTGATCTGGGAAGGCAACAATGTGGGGGAAGACCTTCAAATCACTTACAAACAGCTCCATGAAAAGGTCTGCCGGTTTGCCAATGCCTTAAAGGAAAAAGGCGTGGCTAAAGGAGACCGGGTGGCCATCTATATGCCCATGATCCCTGAGCTGGCCGTCACCATGCTGGCCTGCGCCCGCATCGGCGCCATCCACAGCATCGTCTTCGGGGGGTTCTCCGCCGACGCCCTGGCGGACCGTATCCTAGACAGCCACTGCAAGGTCCTGGTGACCACGGACGGGGTCATGCGGGGGGCCAAGGCGGTGCCCCTGAAAGGCAATGCAGACCGGGCCATGGACCTGTGCGAAAAAAACGGGCATGCGGTGGAAACCTGTTTTGTGGTAAACCGCACCGGGTCCGATATTCAGATGAAACCGGGCCGGGACCTGTGGTGGCATGACGAGGCCCAAAAGCAGAGCCCTGACTGCCCCGTGGAATGGATGGATGCCGAAGACCCGCTCTTTATCCTCTATACCTCCGGGTCCACGGGCAAACCCAAGGGAGTCCAGCACAATGTGGGCGGCTATATGGTCTATACCGGCATGACCTTTAAATATATTTTTGATTACCATGACAATGACATATACTGGTGTACGGCCGATATCGGCTGGGTGACCGGGCACAGCTATATCGTTTACGGCCCGCTCTCCCAGGGGGCGACCAGTATCATGTTTGAAGGGGTCCCCAACTATCCTGATCCGGGGCGGTTCTGGGCCACGGTGGACAAATGGAAGGTGACCCAGTTTTACACCGCTCCCACGGCCATCCGTGCCCTCATGGCCCAGGGGGAAGAATGGGTGAAAAAATACGACCTTTCCTCCTTAAGGCTGTTGGGATCAGTTGGGGAGCCCATAAACCCAGAGGCCTGGAAATGGTATTTCAAATATGTGGGCAAGGAAAGGTGCCCGGTGGTGGACACCTGGTGGCAGACGGAAACCGGCGGCATCATGATCACTCCGCTTCCCTACGCCATTGACCAGAAGCCGGGGTCCGCCACCCTGCCCTTTTTCTCCGTCAACCCGGCGATTCTGAACGAAAAGGGCCAGGCCCTGGAAGGGGCCTGCGACGGCATCCTGGCCATCAAAGAACCCTGGCCCGGACAGATGAGAACGGTTTTCAACGACCATGACCGGTTTGAAAAGGTCTATTTCCAGATGTTTGACGGATATTATTTCACCGGCGACGGCTGCCGCCGGGATGAAGACGGATATTACTGGATCACCGGCCGGGTGGATGACGTCATCAATGTGTCCGGCCACAGGATGGGTACGGCCGAAGTGGAAAGCGCCCTGGTCAGCCACAGGGACGTGGCCGAAGCTGCGGTCATTGGGTTCCCCCATGCCATCAAGGGCCAGGGTATTTACGCCTTTGTCACCCTGAGGGTCAGCTCCGCCCCGGGCGAGGCCCTGTTAAAAGAGCTGAAACAGCATGTCAGAAAAGAGATCGGGCCCATTGCCACCCCGGATATCATCCATTTTGCACCGGCCCTGCCCAAAACCCGGTCGGGAAAAATCATGCGCCGGATCTTGAGAAAGATCGCCAATGACGAGTTTGACAGCCTGGGCGACATCTCCACCCTGGCAGATCCGGATGTGGTGGGCAACCTCATCCAATGCCACAAGGATCTGACCCGTCAATAGTTTTGTCGATGCCCGGAAACCCCCGGCATTGGCAAAGAATAAAGAGTCTCTTTGATCGGAACCTCTTGACCCAAAGTGCCGGTCTGACCACAAGGTTCAGACCGGCACTTTGCCATATGATTGCCGGCTCATTTTCCCGTGAACTTGGGTTTTCGTTTTTCAGTGAATGCCGTTACCGCTTCAAACAGGTCGTCGGACGGGATAATGTTTGTACTTATGGAAGCGACATATTTTAATCCGTCGTCCACACTCTTGCCGATACCGTAGTTGAGAACATCTTTTGATGCCCGGACGGCAAGGGGAGAACAGTCCGCAATCTGCATGGCCATTTTTTCGGCACCCAGCATCAATGCCTCCTGATCTTCAAAAATTTCGTTGAGAAGCATCACCTCTTTTGCTCGATCCGCCGTAATATTTTTTGCCGTAAAGGCAAGTTCCCTGGTGATGCCCTGGCCGACAATAAAGGGCAATCTCTGAAGGACACCGACATCGGCCACAAAACCCACCGCCGCTTCTCTTAATGAAAACACGGCGTCTTTTTTGTCCGGCCGGTTAAGGTATACCCAGGCAATCTTCCCTGAAATGCAATTCTTTGGAGACTATTCTGATTATGGTTCCTTTGGAAGCTGTGCGCCATGCCACACTGCGACAATCCAAACGAAATTGTCTGTGATCTTATAAAAAAACCGATATGGTGATACAATCACTTCACGGTACGGAAGTTCTGGAAACTCCGGGATTATTCTTCCAGACTCCGGAAATTTTTCCAACCTGCGCAAAATCGTTTCAGCTTTATTTCGAAAGTTAATTGCTGCTGATGGTTTATCCTTTTTGATATAAGATAGCGCAGAAAGAAATTGGTTTCGGGCGGAAGGCGTGAATTGGACCTTCACTATGACTCCTTGGCCAAAAGGACGTCAGCTTCAGCGAGGACTGTATCGATGTCATATCCTTCACCTAATGCAACCTCTCTTTCACCCTCAGCCAAAATCCGCAGGAGTTCCTTTTCTCGCTCGAATTCTTCATAAGCCTCAACACCCATCAATACAGCCGCTGCGCGACCTCTTTGGGTGATGATGAGGGGCTCATTGTTTTTATTTAATCTTTTCAGCAGGTTTGCGGCATCTTGTCGCAAATCACTCACCGGGATGATATTTGTTAATTTGCTCATGGCGTACCTCCTATAGTACATCCGAACGTATCACCAGGCGGACAATTAATCAAGCGCTAACTTAATGTATTGACCCGATACTGATACGCTAACGCCCGATCCGACTAGGCCGGCGAGCAAGAAAAAATTGAATGAAAAACCGTCTTGATAGTGGGGTCCACTATACTTCAGGCCTTGTCAGCCTTTCAAGAACGGCCGTCATGACCTCATTGATCCGGGCGAATCTTTTTCCATCAGCCGTCAGCTCTTTTTCCGTCTGGACAAAAGCGGAGCCGTCCAGTTCATGGCCACAGTTGTCAATGAGGGCTTGGGCCGACTCCGGTGTGGTTTCCAGATGAAACTGGAACCCGGCAATCCGGTCATTGATGACAAACCCCTGGTTGGGGCAGGCCGGGCTTGAGGCGATCCGCATGGCGGATTCAGGGATATCAAAGGTGTCACCGTGCCAGTGAAAGACCTCCAGACCGGGAGGGAAAACATCCCTGAAAACCGTATCCCTGGTTTCATCGCTGATGGTCAAGGGAAACCAGCCGATTTCCCGGGCTTTGTTCGGATAAACCCTTGCCCCCAGGACATGGGCCATCAACTGGGCTCCCAGGCAGATCCCGAGAACTGTTTTTCCCTGATCCATGCAGGCCCGGATAAAGGCTTTTTCCTTTTTCATCCATGGGTATTGGAGTTCATCGTGAACCCCCATGGGTCCGCCCATGACGATGAGAAAATCAATATCGTAGGGATCGGGCAGGGCCTGATCCCCATACAGTTTCGTTGAACTCAGGGCATGGCCTTTGTTTTTAAAATAGGCGGCCATGCTGCCGATGCCTTCAAAGGGCACGTGCTGTAAATAATGAATCCGCATGGGGTTTCATCCTGTAAAAATCATGATCAATCAGGGCAGAGGGCCGTGCGTTCCGCCGGGCTGGACAGAAAATCCACAATCTGTTTCTGATCGGGCTCACTGATGCCTGTTCCCTTGGAAGCCATGCGTTTCACCGTTACCGCCCATTGGTCTGCATTTTTCTCATCGACCTTGCCGCAGATCCTTTCAATTTTATGGCAGACAGTGCATTTGGAAGCCACAAAGGCCGCTTTTCCGGTTAAGGCTTTTTTTTCTTCGGCACCGGCCGTAAACATCATGACCGATGCGGTGATAAACACTGCAATGAGAATAAGAACGGATTTTTTCATAGGGTCTCCTTTTCTGTTTATCGTTTCCGGGATGGATATTCCGGGCTGCCTTCTCGGCAGGAGATGATTTAAAAGAATGCTACTATAAAAGAATAAAAAAAGTCAACAAAACCATTCGACAAACCGTTTGACAACAGGCAAAAGGCTGAAGTATTTTGGCCTTTGCGGGTCTGAAGTGTTTTAAATTTCAAATGTGGAGCTGTCACAGACAAAATGATAATCGATGGTCATGTCCATTTGTTTCACCCCAAGGTGATCCTGAATGTTAAAAAAAGATTGGAAATGGTCCGGATTTTAGGACTTCAGACCGACGGGGCTGAAGATCGAACGGGAGTGCCGTTTCTGGAAAATGAACTGAAGAGCGCCGGGATAGACGGAGGTTTTATCCTGCCCACGGCCTTGGCCGAAGAAGTGGGCAAGATCAATACCGAATTTTTCAAACTTGTAAACACGTCGGAGTTACTTTATACCGCAGGCACCCTTCATCCGGACTATCCCGGTCTTCGGGAAGAACTGGAAACCTTTATATCGAGAAAGATCCGGGGAATCAAGCTTTGCTCCTTTTCCCAGAGATTCAGCCTGGATGCCCCCAAAACCCTGGAAATGTTTGAACTGATCCAGGAGTTTAATATTCATAAGGGGGCCGGCTTTTTTGTGGTCCTGGATACCCTGTTCAGGGCCGATGAATTTTTCGGCAGCCGGCCGGAACACAATACCACGCCCTCTCTTTTTGCAGACCTGGTCAAAAATTTCCCTAAAATTGATTTTATGGCCGCCCATATGGGAGGGCTGGCCGCTCCCTTCCATGAGATCAAAACCCATCTGACACCCATGGACAACCTGTACCTGGACACCTCCAATGCGGCCCATGTGCTTTCAGAAGACGAGTTCATATATTTGTTGAAGGCCCACGGCCCTGAGCGCATCATTTTCGGAACCGACTGGCCCTGGTTTACCCATAAAGAAGAAATCGAGCTTCAGGGGCGAATATACCAAAATGCCGGATTCTCAAAAAAAGACAGGGAGCTTATCTTTTCACAGAATATGGTCCGCCTCACCCGGGCCTTCGGGCCATATTCAAAAGGAGGTGGACATGCATCCGCAAGATGAATTCGGCCATGATCCAACGGTTCAGCGGACCCGTGCTTATTTTTCCCAGATGGAAACCCTGGATTCCCGGCTGATACGGAATTCCGGTATTTCAAAATTTGACAAAAGACTTCGGCCGGCCAGGGAATTGCGGTTCCGCCTGTTTGAAGCAGCCTGTTCACGGGCCGGCAAAAAAGGCCTGCGCCTGGATGACAACAAGGCGCTCACGCTTTTTGAAATCTGCCAGGATCTGGCCTTTACAAAACTGGGGCTTTCCTCGTCTTCAACGGCTTTTGATCCGGACCTGCTTTCCATGGCAAAGGAAGGGATGCAATGATCCGCCTAAGACTGTTCGGCCGGTGCCGCATTTACCATGACCCGGTGAGCCCGGTGCTAAAGGCCCCGGCAGAGATCGGATGGGCGTCCTGGTTCAGGGACATTGATCTTATCACCCCCAGAAAGCTCAAAGGAAAGGAACTTCTCATGCGCACCCGGGGCTGGTGGACCGTGGAACCGGAGCGGGTCGCCGACGTCGTTGAAAAATTCGGAAAACTTGTGGTCGGGGAGCGGGGAGAACTCATGGTGGAAACGGAAAACGAGACCACTGCGGAAAGCCTCAGCCTGGAACTATCCCGTCATTTTTCAGATCAGATCCTGGTAGCGCCTTGATAATATTGCCTTTATACAGTATAACTATCATTTATCATTTAGAATTTGTATGGAGGAAGCATAATGAAACCTTGGCTGACAAAAACCATTTCCAGAAAAATCGGTTCCCTTGTTGCGTTGGCACTTTTCAGCATACTGCTCATCATGGCGGTGAGTACGACCTTTTTTGGAAAAATTTCACAAATCGCTTCCCTGGCCGATGTGGGAAATTCCTATCGTATCTTCTATTACCAATCCATGTCCGCTTATCAGGACTATATAACAACAGGAGAGGAATCCGCCTTAACCCGGTTTAAAGAGGCCAATGCGCTCATGCGTAAGAAAGACGGGGCCATTGTAAAGCTGCACGATTTATTGGCCCAGGGAAACTCTGTTGAGCAGGCCGTTGAAAAATACAGCAAAGATGTGCCGAATATTGATCCTGTGACAACCACTGCCGCGGCCCAGCTCATCAACAACCTTAAAGGGAATGAACGGTTGTCCAGGTTGGTGGAAGTATCTGCCAAGGGCCGTGACCATTCCCTTCGTTTCAGCAGCCTGGTGGATCAATACAGCCGGTCGGGTTCAAATACTGAAAAGGAGCAGATTCAAAAGGAAATCCAAATCATTGCCCCTGAACTGGAACATCTGGCAGAACAAATCATAACGATTTTCAAGGAAATTTCCCAGTATTTGATCGGTTATGTAAAAACGCTTTTTTATATTCTGGCTGCGGCGATCATGCTTCTCCTGGGCCTCGCCTCTTTTTTTATCATCAGAAGCATCACCCTTCCCTTAAAAAAGACCGTCGATTTTGTCGAAGAAATGGCAAAAGGAAACCTGACCCTTTCCCTTAACATTAAAAACCAAGATGAGCTGGGCATGATGGCCCTTGCCATGAACACCATGACCCACTCCCTGTCGGCCATGATCATGGATATGAAATCCGGCATCATCCGCCTGGGCGATTCATCAAACGGACTGTTCGGCATCTCTGACCAGCTATCGACCCTTGCCGGACAGACCGCTGATAAATCGGATCGCGTGAGCGGTTCGGCAGAGACCATGAACCGGAACATGGCCTCCATGGCTGCGGCCATGGAAGAATCCGCCACCAATATCAACCTTGTCAGCACCTCCAGCAATGAAATGAATTCCACCATTGATGAAATTGCTAAAAATGCAGAAAATGCCAGGGGTGTATCCTCCGAAGCCGTCACCCAGGTAAAAACCGCCTCGAAAAATATGATGGAGCTGGACAATGCCACCCGAAAAATAGGCCAGATAACGGAAATCATAACCGGCATCAGTGAACAAACCAATCTCTTGGCATTGAATGCAACCATTGAGGCTGCCCGGGCCGGGGAAGCAGGCAAGGGCTTTGGTGTTGTCGCAAATGAAATCAAGGATCTTGCCAACCAGACAGCCAATGCCACAGATGACATCAAACAGCAGATTTCCGATGTCCAGACCAATGCCAAGACAACGATTTCCGAAATCCTAGGGATCTCCAAGATCATTGAAACCATCGATGAAATTGTTGCCGCCATTGCAACCGCGGTGGAAGAGCAATCCGCCGTGACCCGGGAAATATCCGGGAATATCGCACAGATTGCCAAGGGAGTAAGCGAGGTAAACACAACAGTGACTCAAAGCTCCGTCACCGTGACGGAAATTACAGGAGAAATAGAAGAGGTCAGCGGCTCTTCAACACAGGTGGCGTCCAACAGCCGGTTGGTGAAAGAAAAAGCAGAAGATCTGTCCGGTCTGTCGATTCAATTGCAGAAAATGATTGAAAAATTTATCGTCAATTGACCCGGCCAAATGAAAGAAAAGGGAAAATAGTATTTGTCTATGGCCTTTATTTATTGTAATGAGAGTATGATCTCATAACCGCTGTAATATTTACAGGGAGGCTTTAAGCTTATTATGAATATCAACTCACACCTTCTGGGTGACCTTCTCAAGAGCATGGGAATCATTTCAGAAGAACAGTTGGCTGAGGCGTTGCAACAGCAACATCATATTGCCTCTGATTCCGGGTCTGAATCAGACATGAACCGGGCCGACTTGATCACAAAAATGCGGGAAAAAGACAAGGACGTTCCCCTTTTGGGGCAAATCCTCCTGGAAAAAGGATTTATCTCAACGGATATTCTTTCGCCGATTCTTGCCATGCAGAGCCGTCAGATGAGAGAATTGCGACTTTTAAGCTCTGAAAAGCTCGCCCTTGTGATCCAGATCGGGTTCATCATTAATTCCACGGTTGATCTGGTAAGCGTTCTGTCATTGATCATGAAATATGCCAATATCGTGACGGATGCCAAGGCCGGCACCCTGATGCTTCTGGACGAAAAAACAGGGGAACTGGTATTCAGTATTCCCACCGGCCCCAGCGCAGATACGTTAAAAGATGTCCGTATCCCGCCGGGCGTGGGTGTAGCAGGCTGGGTCGCCCAGAATCAGCAGCATGTCCTGATTGAAGATGCTCAAAATGACCCTCGCTTTTATAATAAAATTGATAACCTGACCGGTTCCCGGACAAAATCACTGCTTTGCGTTCCCATGAGATCCAAGCGAAAACGGATCGGCGTCCTGGAAGTCATCAACAAAGAGAATGACGCCGCCTTTACCGAAGATGACGCCTTATTGCTGAACCTTTTCTCCCAACAGGCAGCCATTGCCATTGAAAATGCCATCCTGTTCGATTCCCTTCAGAAACAAAAGGAAAAAGATAAATAAAAACCGCCCGTTGAATGAGACTCATCCAACGGGCGGCGGGTCATGCAATTAATCACTTCGGATCAGGCCAGGTTTTTGGCCACGAGTTCGGCAATATCTTGAGTCTTGATATCTTCTTCCCTGCCCAGTTCCTTCATGCCGTCTTCCACCATGGTGAGGCAGAAGGGACAGCCCACGGCCACGGTGGCCACATCCTTGCCTGCGATTTCTTCAGCCCGGGCCAGGTTGATGCGTTTGCCGATGGTCTCTTCCAGCCACATCCTGGCGCCGCCGGCCCCGCAGCAGAAGCTTTCATTGCCGTGGCGGTCCAGTTCTTTGAACCCGTCCTTGGACACGGCTGAAAGAAGGGACCGGGGCTGGTCGTAAACGGAATTATACCGCCCGAGATAACAGGGATCATGGTAGGTCAGAGCGCCTTCCAGGGTCTTGTTCAGTTTGATTTTGCCGGACCGGACCAGGCCCTCGATGAACTCGGTATGGTGGACGACTTCATAATTTCCGCCCAGTTGCGGGTATTCGTGCTTCAGGGTATTGAGGCAATGGGGGCAGGCCGCGATAATCTTTTTGACCTTGTAAGCGTTCAGGGTTTCAATGTTTTCCTGGGCCATCATCTGGTACATCATTTCATTACCGGCCCGCCGGGCAAAATCCCCGGTGCATTTTTCCTCGGTCCCGAGGATAGCAAAATTAATCCCCGCCTTCTGAAGAATCTTGACCAGGCTCACCGATACTTTTTTGGTGCGGTCGTCAAACGACCCGGCACAGCCCACCCATAAGAGATAATCCACATCCGAATCTTCGGCCATGAGTTTTACACCCAGGCCCTCGGCCCAGTCGGCCCGCTTGTCATAGCCGATGCCCCAGGGATTGCCGTTGCGTTCAAGACCCTTGAGGGCCGTGTTCAGCTCCTTGGGATAGGCTTCGGCCATGAGGGTTTGGCCCTGTCTCATGGCAATGATGCGGGGCACATGTTCAATGGTCACGGGACAGACCTCTTCACAGGCCCGGCAGGTGGTGCAGGCCCAGAGGGTGTCTTCCTGGATCACATCACCCACCAGCGCTTTCTCGCTTTTCAACCCGGCCATTTGTGCCTTGATCTCTTCTTTTTTGGCTTCATCCGGCTCATTGGCCAAAGCCAGGGCGAGTTTTTTGCGTTGGATGACCCTGCCGGCATTGTCCAGGAGTTCGTGTTTCAAATCCATGTTGAAATCATAGAGATTCAGGGGCTTGTCCGTGGAAAAGGCCGGGCAGACTTCCTTGCACCGGCCGCATTCCGTGCAGGTATACAGATCCAGACCCTGTTTCCAGGTCAGTTGGTGGATATGGTTCATACCCAGGGATTCATCTTCCCAGGCCGCTTCGTTCTCCAGGTCCAGGACCTTGGTTTTCTCATGGGGATATCCCAGGGATTTTAAAAATACATTGGGAAGGGAGGTGATGACATGGAAATGTTTTCCCAGGGGCAGAAAATTTAAAAAGGTCAACTGGGTGATAATGTGCAGCCAGAACATGGCCATCAGGATATAGCCCGTGGCATCGGCTCCCAAAGGAGAGATCAGGGAGGCGGCGGCGACGGATACCGGGGTCCAGATAAATTCATGGCCGTAACGGATATTGTTGAAAAAATCAAGGTTGTGGGGATTGTTGTGAAGGGTAATGAGATTATACCGGGCCCCGTCCAGGAGCAGATCGGACACCATTAAGGTGACGATCATACAGAGGACAAAATAGGCTTCCCAGGTATTGTGAAGCCGTTCCGGCTTGATCACGGCCCGCCGGAAAATGGCATAGGCGGCCATGACCAGGACAATGCCTTCCATGATGTCTTTCAGGCCGATATACAGGTATCCCAAAAGAAAATTCTCGTTGAACAGGGGCAGTTGGAATCCTTCCACAAAGCCTTCGCCGTAGAGCATGATGCTCCGGATGAGAAGGACGCAGAATCCCCAGAAGATGAAGGCATGCATCAGGCCCGAGGCAAACTCTTTTTTGCGCCCCACCAGGCGCTTCTGGCCCAGGGCGATGATGGCTACATTCTTGATCCGGTCCATGATCCGGTCGGTTCTGTGAGCAGGTTCCAGGGCCATGAGCAATTGAATTCTCTGAACCATGGTGCGGCCGAAGATGGCCAGGGCGACAATCAGCAGGATACTCATCAAAAGGGGATTCATCTGTACCTCGTCCTATTTTCTGATTTTTTTAAGTTCTTCACGAAGTATCGGCACCACTTCAAACAGGTCACCGACAATGCCATAGTCCGCCACATTGAAAATCGGAGCCTCAGGATCTTTGTTCACGGCCAGGATGACCTTGGACCCGTTCATGCCGGCCAGATGCTGGATGGCGCCGGAGATGCCCATGGCCATATACAGGGTCGGGGCCACGATTTTCCCGGTCTGGCCCACCTGCTTGTTATGGGCCATGAAACCGCCGTCCACCATGGCCCGGGACGACCCGAACCCGGCTTTCAGATCATTGGCCAGTTCTTTGACCAGATTGACCCCGGCCTGGTCTTTGGCGCCGCGGCCCACAGACACGACAATATCGGCATCGGCCAGATCGATCTCACCCGTGGCATCGGAAACGATTTCCTTGATCACGGCTTTTAAATCCGCTGCCGGGATGGCGAGTTTGACCACATTTTCTTTTCCCGTATTACCTTCCACGGCCTGGAAGGCCCCGGCCCGGACAACGGCCACCAGTTGTTTGGTGTTCACTTTCACGCGCTGCATGACCTTGTTGGCAATGGCCGGACGAACGATTTCAATACCGCCGTTGGTCAGGGTGACATCGGTGATTTCCGTAGCGCAGGCTGCTCCGAGCTGGGCAGCTACCCTGGGAGCAACGGCCTTACCGCCTTCGGAAAAACCAAACCAGATCATATCGGCATTGGATTGTTTGGCCGCATCCACCACGCAGGAGGCATAGGGGCCTGCGGAAAAGAGGTCAAGGCCGGCATCGTCCGCAATATACTGGGTGTCGGAACCGGCCTTGGCCAGGTCTGCCGCCAGAGACGAAATATTGTTACCGATGGCCACGACCGCCGTTTCTGCGCCGATGGCTCTGGCCTTTGATAAAAGTTCCAAGGTACTACCTTTGAGTACGCCCTGTTTGATATCTGCAATTACAAGTACTTTAGCCATAATATATTTTTCCTTCCAAGAATCCGTTAGTGTTAGAAAACCTTTGCTTCGGTAGCCAGAAGACCCACGACTTCAGCCGTAATTTTTGCGGCATCGCCTTCAAATTTGCGTCCGGCCTTTCGTGTTTTGGATGCCATAAATTCAACCACCTCGGATTTTAAGGCATTGCTTCCGGCTTCGGCCCCTGAAATTCCAAGACCGGCCAGGTCCATGGAATCGATTTTCTTTTTCTTGGCCATCATGATCCCGCGCATGGCCGGGAGCCGGGGTTCATTGATGCTGTCACTGACGGTGATAACCCCCGGAAGGGCAAGTTCGATGATCTCGGTTCCGCTATCCCCGAGACGGGACACTTTGATATGGGTATCATCCAGGACATCAATGGACACCACATTGCTGACACAGGGGTATCCCAAAGCTTCGGCCAGCATGATGCCGGTCTGCCCGCTATCCGTATCCTGGGCCTGCTTCCCTGTAATCACCAGATCATAACCGCCCTTTTCAACCACTTTTTTCAGGACATTGGCATAAACAGCCGAATCGGCCTTGGCCAGGGCCGGGTCATCCACATGGATCCCCTCGTCAATGCCCATGGCATAGCATTTGCGGATAATGTCGGCATTGTCGCCGCCGCCGAGACTCACCAGGGTGGTTTCGGCATTGTTTTTTTCCTTGAGCTGGACCGCGGCTTCCACAGCGTTTTCATCCCAGGCATTGATCACATACTGAAGCCCGTCTTCCACAATGGCCCCATCCTTAACGTGGATATTCAATTCCACATCAACTACTTTTTTTACGGTTGTGAGAATCTTCAAATTGTCCTCCTCATAATTTTATTTAGGTTCGGTCATTTTTCTAAACATTCAATTTTGCCCCGCTTCCCTTTTGATGCGGGCGTCTCCGCTGAAAATAATCAGGTTTCTGGATTCAAAGGCGCAGGCAAGGGTCATGTTCAGGGATTTTCCCATGTCAACGGCCAGGGCCGTGGGTCTTGATTTGCTGATGATCATGGGCAGCCTGGCCCTTGCCGCCTTCTGAACCAGTTCATAACTGATTCTGGAAGATAAGACAAGGAGCCTTGCCGTGTTCAGGATTTTTTTCATGAACAGATTTCCAATGGCTTTATCCAGGGCATTGTGCCGCCCCACATCCTCGGAAAAGGACACGACCTCCAATCGATCATCAAAGAGCAGGGCTGCGTGGGAGCCCCTGGTCCTGGGATAAATGCTCTGTTTTTCAGAAAGCTGCTTCATGCATTCAAAAATACGGCTCATCTCCATTTCAAAACCAGGGTCCGCGGGTTTGAGCACCTGGTTCAGATCCTCCATCATCTTTTTCCCGCAGATGCCGCAACTGGTCTGGCTGACATAGGTTCTGCGCTTGAGAAGATTCGGGATCAGTTTCCGGCGTTCCGGTGTCAGCCAGATATCAATGAGATTGGGATCAATATCCCGGTCATACCCGATGGTGGTGATATCTTCGGGGGAATCAATGAGTCCTTCTCCAAGACAGAGACCCACGGCATGGGCCTCTTCTTCCCCCGGAGTCCGCATGACCACGGAATAGGACTTGTCATCCACCCGGATCATGAGGGGTTCCTCACCGATCAGCTCCAGTGAATCCCTGGTAAATTCCCCTTTTTCAAACCGGATCACCGGGTATGTTTTGGTATTATGCCCTGGACTCAATTGTTTCCTGATCCTTTACCCCCCTTTTTAAAATTTGCAGTGTGTCTCCCAACCCTATTGTTTCATTGCCGGGTCAGGGAACGCAAGGGCCTCGGTAAGGACAAAGGCGGCCTGGAGGTAGGAGGTCGGGCAGAGAGGGAAGCATTCCTTGCAGGCGTGGCATTCCCTGGCTGCGATCTCCGGGATAAAGCTGATCTCCTTGTGCACTCCCCGGTCCACAAAGCCCAGGGCATTCTTTTGGGCCACTTCGGCGCAGTACCGGACGCAGAGCCCGCAATGGATGCAGAACGAGGGGTCCTTTTCGTAGCGGTTGGGGACGGCTCCGTATACGGCGGCAAGCTCCAGGAGCTGGGGTGCGTCGGGCGCATGGGCCATGAGCAGCTCTATGATGGTTTTCCTGATCCGGTCCACCTTGGGGGAACGGGTCCGGACGATGATGTTCTTTTCGGCCGGATACACGCAGGAGACCACGAGTTTGGTCCATCCCCGGCTTTCCACTTCCACGATGCAGACCCGGCAGGCCCCGAAGGGTTCCAGTTTCTCATGGTGGCACAGGGTGGGGATATAGATCCCTTCTTTTTGGGCCACTTCCAGGACCGTCATGTCCGGTGTGGCCGATACTTTTTTCCCGTCTATTTCAAACTGGATATCACTCATTTTCTTTGCTCTTTTTTTTAATCGTTCTTTGGTCTTCGGGGACGGGCGGGGGGACCGGCACGCCCGAGAGTTTGGTCACGGCGCCGAACTTTGCGGGGCAGACCTCAAAGCAGGTGCCGCATTTGGTGCATTTGTCCTGGTCAATGATGTGGATAATTTTCTTGTCCCCATTGATGGCCGAGGCCGGGCATTGCTTTCTGCAGGTGCCGCAGGCCCGGCATAGTTCAGGATCTATGTAAAAATGGATCAGTTCCTTGCAGGACAGGGACGGGCAGCGTTTTTCCCGGATATGGGCCTCGTATTCCTCACGGAAGTATTTGAGGGTGGACAAAAACGGGTTGGGCGCGCTTTTGCCCAGGGCACAGAGGGAGGCTTCCACGGCGGTTTCGGCCAGCTCTTCCAGGAGTTCGATGTCCCCTTCTTTGCCTTTGCCCTGGGTGATATTGGTCAGGATCCGATGCATCTGGCGAAGCCCTTCCCGGCAGGGCACGCATTTGCCGCAGGACTCGTCGGTGAGAAAGGCGATAAAATACCTTGCCACGTCCACCATACAGGTGTCTTCATCCATGGCGATCATACCGCCGGAGCCCATCATGGACCCGGCCTGGGTCAGTTCGTCAAACCCGACTTTCAGGTCCAAAAGGTGTTCCGGGATGCAGCCGCCGGAAGGCCCGCCGGTCTGGACGGCTTTAAATTTACGGTTGTTGGGGATGCCGCCGCCGATGGTAAAGATGATGTCCCGCAGGGTGGTTCCCATGGGCACTTCCACAAGGCCGGTATTGGTGATCTTGCCGACGAGAGAAAATATTTTAGTGCCCTTGCTGGATTCGGTGCCGATGGAGGTGAACCAGTCGGCTCCCTTGTTGATGATCATGGGTACATTGGCCCAGGTCTCGACGTTGTTGAGGACCGAGGGTCTTTCCCAGAGGCCTTTGACATTGGAGCGGACGTATTTGGGCCGGGGTTCTCCGGCTTTTCCTTCCAGGGAGGCCATGAGGGCTGTGGATTCTCCACAGACAAAGGCGCCAGCCCCCTGGTGCACATGGACCTTGAAGTTAAAGCCCGAGCCCAGGATGTTTTCCCCGAGAAGTCCGTATTTCTCCGCTTCTTTGATGGCGTGGTTGATATTGATGACGGCCAGGGGGTATTCCTGTCGGACATAAAAATAGCCTTCATTGGCTTTGACGGCATACCCGCCGATGATGAGGCCTTCCAGGATGCAATGGGGGTTGCCTTCCAGAAGGGCGCGGTCCATATAGGCGCCGGGGTCTCCTTCGTCGGCATTGACAATGACGTATTTGATCGGTTCGGGAGCGTTGCGGGAGCCTTCCCATTTGACACCGGCCGGGAACCCGGCCCCGCCGCGGCCTCTGAGATTGGCTTTTTTGACTTCGCCCAGGACGTCCAGATCCGTCATGGTGGTGAGGGCCTTTGAAAGGGCGGAGTATCCGCCGATGGCCAGGTAGTCGTCTATGCTTTTGGGGTCGATGCTGCCGTTGGAGCCGAACACCAGGCGTTCCTGGTTTTTATAGAACGGGATCTTGGATTCGTGGATGATCTTTTCATTGACCACGGGGTCATTATACAGGAGCCGGTCAATGATCTTTTTGCCTTTGATGGTCTCGGTGATGATCTCGGCCACGTCATCGGGTTGGATCTGAAAATAGCAGATTTCATCCGGGTGGATGACGATGATGGGTCCCCGTTCGCAAAATCCGTGGCAGCCGGTTCTGCGGATGTCTACGGCATCGGTCAGGCCCTGGGTTTTGAGTTCTTCTTCAAGTCTTGCCGCCACTTCCCCGCTTCCCGAGGCATGGCAGGCAGACCCGGAGCAAAGGGTGATGCACGGTTTATTCGGGTCCCTTTGGGATAAAAGGCCCTTTCTGAAGTCTTCCAACTGGGCAGGTGTTTTTAACATAATTTTACCCTATTCATAGTTTTTTAAAATGTTTGCCGTCTGAGCCGGCGACATCTTACCATGGGTTTTGCCGTTGATTTCCATGACCGGGCCAAGGGCGCAGCAGCCCAGGCAGTTGACGGTCTCAACGCTGAATTTCATGTCCATATCCGTTTCTCCGGGTTTGATGCCCGTGGCTTCTTCCACCGTGTCCAGGATGCGGGAGGCGCCGCGCACATGGCAGGCGGTTCCCACGCAGATATGGACCTTGTGACGGCCCTTGGGGACCAGGGAAAAGGCTTTGTAAAAGGTGGTAATATGCCTGATCCGGGTTAAGGGAACCTCCAGCCGTTCGCTGACCCGTTTTAAAACCTCTTTGGGAAGCCAGTTGTTGCTGCTCTGGAGTTCCAGCAGGATCTGCAAGAGGTTGCCGGCCTCTGCTTCGTATTTATCAATGATCTGATCGATTTTCTCAATTTCCATAAAATGCTTTCCTTATAAAATCCGTGTCATGCCTGAACCAGGGTATAGCATTTGCTGTCCGTATCATACCGCACCATGCCGTGGCGGCTGGAGGTGATCATATGCCGGGATACATCCGATGGGGCCAGGCCCAGCTTTTCCGAGATGGCGCCCGTTGACAGCGGGGCTGTCTTTAAGAGTCGGATGATCCGGCTGATGGCCAGTTTTTCGGCAAATATCCGGTCAAACAACTGGTTGTTCCCCGCATCTTCAAAAAAGTCTTTATAGGCTTTTTTGGATTTGAGCGGCACCCTGAGCCGTTCTCTTTCCACCAGCCGCATAAAGGGGACCAGTTTTCTAGCCGCATCCAGGTTGAACCTTATTTCTTCTTTTTTCAGTCCTTCACTGGAACCAAGGGGGCCGAGGCTCCTGATCTGATGGGTAAATTCATCGGTCTTTTCGGCCAGGAGCTGTCCGTCGGCTCCGGACATAAATTCGATCCTGAGCCGGTCCGGGTTGATACCCAGGTGCTTGAGGATTTTTTTAGTGAGATATGTATTGCTCAAGGCATCATAATTCCCATGGGTGACATAATTGCATTCATCCAGTTTGCATCCGCCGATAAAAACTCCGTCCTGTCCGCCTGCAAAGGCCCTGAGGATAAACTCGATGTCCACTCTTCCGGAACACATGACCCGGATGAGTCTGATCTCGTTTGTATATTGTAGTCTGGAAACTCCAGCCAGATCCGCAGCACCATATGCTCACCAATGGCATACAAAGCCCAGTATCCTGGGTTTAAATTCAAGAGCAGCACTCATCTGCGCCTCCTTTGTTGATCAAATTCATATTATACCTCTTCCAGGACGGCATCCAGTTCCGCCATGATCTCTTCGGCCGAAGAGGCCGCATCAATCTGGCAGAGCAGGGCATCATTGGTAAAATGCTTTAAGATAATGGCATTGGTCGGGCATTTGGCATTGCAGAGCCCGTCCCCTTTGCAGAGAATCGGGTTGACCCAGGCTTTTTTGCCCCTGGGCGTGTCTACAAATTCAATGGCCTGGTAGGTGCAGGCTGTGATGCAGGCTCCGCAGGAGACGCAGTCATATTCCGTGACCTTGGCCACGGAGCCCGAGGCCGTTACCGTGTCCCTGGACAAAAGGGTGAGAACCCGGCCCGCGGCCCCATAGGCCTGGTTGATGGTCTCGGGAACATGTTTGGGATAATGGGCCGTGCCGCAGAGGAAGACCCCGTCCGTGGCAAATTCCACGGGTTTGAGTTTGACGTGGGCTTCCTTGAAATACCCGTCCGGGCTCAGGGTGACCTTGAAGAGGCCGGCGATTTCCTTGGTGGATGCTGAAGGGATAACGGCGGCGGCTAAAGAGATCACATCGGCGTCCAGTTCCAGGCGTTTGCCCAGGATATAATCGGGAACGGTGACGCGAAGGACGGTCTTTTTGCCTTCTTTGACTTCTTCCACCACGGGGCTGTCTTCGGGTTCATACCGGATGAATTTGACGTCGTTTTCCGAGGCTTCCCTATAGGCGTCTTCCCTGAACCCATAGGTTCTCATATCCCGGAACAGGATATAGATCCTCATGTCCGGGTTGTGTTTTTTGAGTTTGAGGGCGTTTTTGACGGCATGGCCGCAGCAGACCCTGGAGCAGTAGTTTCTATCTTCGTTTCTGCAGCCCACGCACTGGATCATGACAAGCGTCTCGGCATTAAGAACGGTGTCGTTGCCTTTGGCGATTTCCTGGCCCAGTTCCATGTGGGTGAAGACGTTGGGGTTTTGGCCGTAGAGGTATTCCGTGGGCTTGTATTCTTCGGCGCCGATGGCCAGGACCGAGGCCCCGTGTTTGATCTCTTTGATGCGGCCTTCGGTTTCGATGGTGGTGGTAAAATTGCCCAGATACCCTTCCACGTTTTTAACGACGGCCTCATGGGACACGTGGATGAGGGGGTTTTGATAGATCTTTTGAATAAGGTCATCCAGATAGGTCTGGACATCCAGGCCTTCCAGGGTGGTGTGAAGGCGCCGGGCCATGCCGCCCAGATCCTTTGCCTTTTCCACGATATGGACTTCATGGCCCTGGGCCGCGATGGACAAGGCGCAGGTCATGCCGGCAATGCCGCCGCCGACAATGAGGGCGGTTTTGTTGACGGGCAGGTCAAATTCCTGGAGGGGTTCCAGGCGCGAGGCCCGGGCCACGGACATGCGGACGATGTCCTGGGCTTTCTTTGTGGCTTCTTCCTTTTGTTTGGAATGGACCCAGGAGCAGTGCTCCCGGATATTGGCCATGTCGAGATAATACTGGTTGAGGCCGGCTTCCCGCAGGGTATCCCGGAACAACGGTTCCAGGGTTCTGGGGGAGCAGGCGGCAATGACCACCCGGTTGAGGCCTTTTTCCTTGGCCAGATCCGTGATTTCTTTGGCCGAGTTGGTGGCGCAGGAAAAGATCTGCTGTTTGGCATAGACCACATTGGGCAGGGTCAGGGCATATTCGACGGTGGCGGGCACATTGACGACGCTGGAGATATTGGCCCCGCAATGGCAGACAAAGACGCCGATCCTGGGTTCTTCCTGGGACACGTCCCGTTCGTCGGGATAGACCCTCTGGGTGCTGAGTTTGCCTCTTCTATAATCCAGGAGTTCTCCGGTCTGGGACCCGGCCCCGCAGGCCGTGAACACGGATTCCGGGATGTCTGTAGGGCCCTGGAAGGCGCCGCTGACAAAGATGCCGGGCCGATTGGTCTTTATGGGGTTGGAGGAGTCGGTCTTGGCAAAGCCGTGCCCGTTGAGATCAATGCCGAATTTTTCCGAGATTTCTTTATAGGCGGCCGGCGGATTTAATCCAACAGACAGGACCACCATGTCAAATTCTTTTTCTTTGACGCCGTCCTGGGGGGTGGCGTATCTGACCACGACGTTTTTGGAGCCCGGGATTTCTTTGGTGACGGCGGCATAGGATCTGATGAATTCGACGCCGGGATAGGCCGAGGCTCTTTGAAAATACCGTTCAAAGTCTTTGCCGAAGGACCGGATATCGTTGTGGAAGATGGTGCATTCGGCTTCGGTGTCATGGTCCTTGGTCAGGATGACCTGTTTCTGGGTATAGGTGCAGCAGACGCCGGAGCAATAGCTGTTGTCCCCGGGGGTGACCCGTCTTGAGCCGACACATTGGATCCAGGCAATCTTTTTGGGATGTTTTTTATCAGTTTTTCTTAGGACCTTGCCCTCATAGGGGCCGGTGGAGGACAGGAGCCGTTCATAGTCCATGCTGGTGACGACGTTTTCATATTCCCTGTACCGGTATTCTTCTTTGACGGAGGGGTCAAAGGGGGTGATGCCGGAAGACAGGATAATGGCGCCCACATTGACATCCACCTTTTTGGGGGTCTGTTTGAAGTCAATGGCGTCCATTTTGCACACGCCCCGGCAGATATCGCATTTGCCTTCTTTTAAGAACAGGCAACTTTCATCGATATAGGCCACCAGGGGAATGGCCTGGGAGAAATAGACATGGACGGCTTTGTTCATGGATATTTCCTGGTTGAACCGATCCGGGTATTGCACGGGGCAGTATTTGACGCAGGTGGTGCAGCCTGTGCAACGGTCCTCGATGATATACCGGGGTCTGGTTTTAAGGGTGACGGTAAAATTTCCTTTTTCTCCTTCGACTCTCTCTACTTCCGTGAATGTCAAAACTTCGATGTTTGGATGCCGGCCGACCTCGACCAGTTTCGGAGAGAGAATTCACATGGAGCAGTCGTTGGTGGGAAAGGTCTTGTCGAGCTGGGACATATGCCCGCCGATGCTGGGTCCTTTTTCCACCAGGTACACCTTGAATCCGGCTGTGGCAAGGTCCAGGGAGGCCTGGATGCCGCTGACCCCCCCGCCCACGATGAGGACGTCGCCAAAGTTTTTATCACTAAGGCCCGTTGCAAACTGTTGTATGATTTCTGTCGGCAATACTTCGTTTTCCACTGTCTGTCTCCTCTATATGCTTCGGGCCTTTATGGCCCGCTGATGCGCTATTCTTTAAACCAGGTCATTGATGATTTCCGTGATGTCTTTGACCTCGATCATGTTTTCATAGGCAAGGTTCAGGCGGCTTTCTTCAAAATTGGTGATGCAATAGGGGCAGGAGGTGGCCAGGATCTGGGCCCCTGCTTCTCTTGCCTGTTTGAGCCGGATGTCTGAAAACCGTTCTTCCTGGGGGGTGTCCATCCAGATCCGGCCCCCGCCGCCGCCGCAGCACAGGCTGTTTTTGTGATGGTTTTCCATTTCTACGAGGGTGAGTCCGGAGATGCTTTGCAGGACATCCCGGGGTTCGTCATAGACTCCGTTGTGCCGGCCCAGATAACAGGGGTCGTGGTAGGTGACGGTTTTGGGCAGTTCGCCCTTGAGGGTCAGTCTACCTTCCCGGATCAACTGGAACAAAAACTGGTTGATGTGGATCACGTCAAAATGGACCATGAATTCGGGGTATTCGTTTTTAAAGGTATGGTAGCAGTGGGGGGATGAGACAATGATCTTTTTGACGCCGTGGTCAATGAAGGTTTTGATATTGTCTTTGGCCAGCTTTTTAAAGGTTTCTTCGGCGCCGGTCTTCCGGATGCTTTCTCCGCAGCAGTTTTCTTTTTCTCCCAGGATGCCGAATTCTACCCCGGCTTTTTTAAGGATACTGGCCGTGGCCAGGGCTACTTTTTTCATCCTCGGGTCATAGCTCAGATAACAGCCCACAAAATACAGGGCTTCCATGCCTTCCGCATAGGGTTTGACCGAGACGGCCTTGGCCCAGTCGGCCCGTTTGGCCCGCTCTCCCTGCAAGGGGTTGCCTTCGGAGATGAGGCTGGATCTGGCGGTCCTGGCCGATTTAACCGAGGCCGGGAAGAGTTCGTAGGATGCGGCCACCCGTCTCAAGGCCACGGCAATATCAATCTGTTTGACGCCTCTGGGGCACTGGGAGGGGCACATGCCGCAGGTGGTGCAGCGCCAGATGTCTTCTCCTTCAACCTCACTCAGCCCAAAGGCGGCTTCCCGGATGAGCTTTCTCATGCTGAAGCTTCTCACCCTGTTCCAGGGGCAGACCGAATCGCACAGTCCGCACTGAAAGCACATCTTGAAGATCTCTCCGCCGGACTCTTTTATCTCATCTATGACTTCTATGAAGGGGGCTATGGTTTCCAATTTTCGCTTTCCTTATTTTTTGGCCTTATGTATCGGCGTGTTCACCAGATCCCAGGGATCTGATCTTAGATTTCAATTGATCCAGGCGCCTGAGTCTTGGAATGATTTCCCTGTGAACCTCACAGGCAACGGATTTTCCCGATCTTGCGCCGGTCAGCAGGAGTTTGTCGCGGGGACAGCCTCCCTGGCAGGTGGTCCTCGCTTCGCAGGCCCGGCATTCATCCGGGATATCCGGTTTCCCAAGATCAAAATGAAAGGTCTCGCATTGAATTTTGCTTAAGGGGTCGGCATCAAATAGGGTCCCGGTCTTAAACCCATGGTCCCGGATACAGGGGCCGATGCCGCCGTCGGGAAAAACCACGGCCATCCGCCTGCCGCAGGGATAGGGAGAATCTTTCATTTCCCACAGGGGAATCAGGATGTCCAGGAGAAAGGTGGTATGAACCTCATATCCACGGGTAACATAAACTTCCAACAGGTCGCAGAGGTCATGGTATTTTTTCAGGAGCCGTTTCTGATATTCGCTGTCCTTTCCCCTGAACAGGTCTTTGTTGTACCTGAGCCGGTATCCGTTTTCAATGCCGAACCGGGATATGTCCAGAATTCTGTCCAGATTGTCGTCGTCCAGGGTCACTGCAATGGTCTGGTTTTTGACATTGGACCGCCCGGCAACCACCTTCATCCGCCTTGACAGCTCGGTAAGGCTGTTGTCCGTGATATTCATGGTCATCCATTGGATATGTTCAAGGTCCTCCCAACGGACCTGATCCACCAGGTCGCCGTTGGTATTGACCAGGCCCTGCATGCCGCCGGTCCGGGCCTGAACCGCATCCATCACTTTTCTGATGCGGTCGGTCCGGAGCAAAGGCTCTCCGCCCAAAAAATTAATAATATTGACCTTGACATGGTTGACTTCCCAGACTTCCGGGATCCAGTCCAGGAGTCTTGAAAAGGTATTCTCATCCATCTCGGCCGTGTTGCCCTCGCCCACCTGGTTGAAGGCATAGCAATAGCTGCACCGTCTTGTGCATTTATAGGACAGGAATAAAAGGAACCAGAACAAGGGAAGCTTTTCCCAGCCTTTTTCTCCCCGGATTCTTGAATCCTGGGGAACATCCAAAGTATTGCTCATTTGAGGGTCTGCCTGAAATTTCATGATCACCTGACCGTCATGGGTTATTTGCCGTCATGGGTTATATAAAGACCTGGGCCGCCACCAAGGCTCCGGCCGGCAGGGTTTTCACCCCTTCGGGCACGGCAATGACGCCTTCGGCATGGGCCATGGATTTCAACCGGCTGGACAGCTTGAGGGGTTTAAAAAGGGTATGTTCCTCCCCCAGGACCAACTGCCCGTATACAAACTCGGTCCAGTCGATATGACGGCTGACCAGTTCTTTTTCCAGCTTCACCATGATCCTGGGAAGGGACGGGGAATGATGGCCCCCGAGTCTTAAAAGGCCGGGCAGCGCAATCTGGAGAAAGGCCGTGAGATTGGACGGCGGCCCGCCGGGAAGGACAAACACCGGTTTTTGGTTCAACATGCCGAAGCCCACGGGTTTTCCAGGGCCGATGCGGATGGAATGAAAGCATTTTTTCCATCCCAGGGTATTCAGGGTGTCCGCCACAAAATCCCGGTCCCCGGTCCAGGCTCCGCCGCTGGTGAGCACGGCGTCGTGGGTGGAGATCATTTCTTTTATTTTATCGGTAATAATTTCTTTTTTATCATCCAGAATATAAAAACCGGTGGGCATGCCGTATCGAAGGCACCAGGCCTTCAGCATTTCCAGGTTGCTGGCATAGAGTTTCCCCTCGGGAAGGGGTTGCCCCGGAACCACCAGCTCGTCCCCGGTGGCCAGGATGGCGACCCTGGGACGGCGAAAGACCTCCACCGTTCCAAACCCGGCCGCCGCAAGGCTCCCGATCATGCCGGGGGTGAGCCGGCTTCCCCGGGCGGCAATCAATTCACCCTTTTGAACATCGGCCCCCCGGAATAAAATATTCCGGCCCGGCTCTGCCGTATTGAAAACCGTCAGAACATTTCCCTCACAGGCGGCGAACTCTTCAGCCAGGACCGCATCGGCCCCGCCCGGAATCTTGCCCCCGGTCAGAACCCGGACGGCGGTTCCGGGGGTGACTTCCATTTCTGCCGGAGTTCCCGCCGCCGATACACCGATGACGGTCAACCGGACCGGGTTTTGAGTCCCGGCCCGGCTGATTTCATGGGACCGGACCGCATAACCCTCCTTCATGGAAGCATCAATGGAGGGGGAATCCACCCGGGAATACAGATCTTCAAAAAGCACCCGGCCCAGGCATCCGGCAAGGTCAATGTCGCGATGGTCATCCAAGGGCGAGATCGTATCAAGGGTCAGCTTCAGGGCTTCTTCATACCCCATCATTTTTTCCTTATCCATATCCCCCGCCCTTTTTGATCTCAGTTTCTCTTTGTCATACGCGATACGGCCGTTTCTATCCGGTCCAGCCCATATTTAGTGATGAGGGCATCCAGTCCGACCTCCATCTCATTCACCATGATTTCCTCGTCCACCTCTTCTTCTCTTTCTTCATAGATCAGGACATCGTTGAGGCACCATTCCACACACAGGGGGCCGCTTTCATTGCCTTCGCACATATCGCATTTCAACGGCAGGCCCGAATCCGGTTCCTTGAACAGGTCCCTGGAAGGACAGGCAGCCCTGCAAAAGCTGCACTCGTCATATTCCTTGCCGTCAATGATATATTTATCCCGGCCGTTGCATTCAGCCGGGGTATACTCGCCGGCAAACACAGGCAGCCAGATATTTTTCAGCCGGTGGGTCGTGACATGGATCCGGGCTGCGGCCGGGTTAATGGCGCTGTATTTGGGTTCGGAATGAAAGCCTGAACAGACGATCTCACAGGTCCGGCAGCCATTACATTTATCTGCATCGACTTTGATGGTTTTAATTTTCTTTGTTGTCTTGGCCATTTTTCAAAACTCCCCTTTTTTCCAATTCATCGGCAACATATGCCAGATCCAGTTCTTCCAGTCTTTCCCGGGTCGGGACCCCGTCATAATTCCATCCCTTGTAATTGTAATAAGTGGTCAGAAGCTGCTCTTCATACTCGGGAAACCGGTGTTTCCAATGGCTCTCGGGCGGTTTTTCATCGGCCCGGCACATCCCCCTCATCAGATTCACGGCCCTGTGCAGGTTCCGGCTCCGGTTGACGATTCTTTGCAGGCTTTTTTCATCCAAATCCATGCCTGTGGCTGCCGAAATCAGTTTGGGATAATTATGAATATGGTAAGGCGGCTTCAGGCAGAAGGACCCCATGCCGGCGCAAAGCCCGATGGCATCGTCGATATTGTGGATCATTTCCATCCAGTCCACGATTTCGGAACACATATCCGGTGTGGGATAGTACGGATTCGCCTTTTCCCCCCGGGGTTCCCAGTCCAGGAAATACTGTTTCATCTTGTCATCCGGGAGCTGGGGCCAGTCTTTGACAAAGGCCTCCCGGTCCTCTTTTGAAGCAAAGGCGGCCTGGGGCCAGTTGCCTTCAATCTGGGTAATACTGATTTTCTCGTTGGTGGCATACATGAGGTAATAGAGGGGGTCCAGCATGCCGAGCTTGATATTCATCTGTTCATGTTTTTTGGTGGTGTTATGGTCAAATTTCTCGGCCCCATTGCCGATCCTGCGGGCAGCCCAGTAAGTTCCGTCGGCCAGAATATCGCCGATGCCTTCCCTGTGGGCTACCTTGTCCAGGAGCCAGTTGAACTGTCCTTCCTTATCTTCCGGGCATCCTTCAAAATCCTTGTCCGACAGGATGCCTTCCTTCCTGAGTTCAACGGCAAAGGCCAGGATCTGGGGGGTTGAAAATGAATCCAGACCATACTCAAAGGCTTTTTTGCCGATCTCAAACCCAAAGGACAGATCGTCCACATAGGCGCCCATGAGATAGGTCAGCTTGGAAAAGCATTTCATCATATAGGGCGGAACATCCTTGTGCATGATAAGCCCGCCGCATTGCTGGGGACAGTTGAAACAACTGATAAACCGTTTGATGGCGCTGAGCTGGACCCCTTTCCAGCTTTCCTCGATTTCCTTGGTCCAGAAATCCTTTCTCCGGGCCCGGGCGTTCCCCCAGGCAAAACTGGTGGTGTGCCATTGTTCGTCCACATGTTTCATTTCCGCGGGTGATCCGATGCCGGACAGGATGGTCATGACGCCGGGAAGGGGGTTGGTGTTCCTGAAATTGATATATTCGGTGACCTCCTTCATGACCTTCATGAATTCCTCACCCCGGGCCAAGTACAATGGTTTTGTTCCCCGGACGGCAATGGCCTTGATATTTTTGTCGCCCATGACGGCGCCCCCGCCGCCGCGGCTGGCGCTGGACCGGGACTGTTCGATGGAAGCCGTGAAGCACTTGTTTTCACCGGCAATGCCGATGGCCGCCACCTGGATCCGGGGATCCTTCAATTCCTCCCGGATCAGTTCCTGGGTTTCAATGGCGCCCTTGCCCTTGAGATGGGAAGCATCCCGGATCTCCACCTTGTCATTGTGGATATAGATATAGATGAGCTTGGGAGATTTCCCGCGCATGATGACCTTATCATACCCGGCATATTTCAGTTCCGCAGCCCAGAACCCCCCCATCATGGGATAGGCCAGAAGACCTGTCTGCGGCGAAATGAAAGTAACAAGGGTCCGGTTGGCGCTGAACATAGGCGTGCCGCAGAGAAGCCCATTGCTGAAAATCAGGATATTTTCAGGATCAAACGCCTTGGTTTCAGGGGGAACCCTGTCAAAGTGGATCTTGACACTGGTGCCAAGACCCCCTAAAAACTGTTCCAACATTTTCGGGTCGGTTTCCACCCGTTCGATATTTCCTCTTGTCAAATCGATTTCCAGATTATACCCTGCTTCACCATACCTCATGGTTCTTCACCTCCGTTGAGTGTCTTACCCGGCATTGGAAGCCGGCCATCCCGCTATTTCATAAAACTCACCGGGCACTGCCTTTGAAAGCTCTGTTTTAAAAGGAAGCTGCCCGATTCTGCAATTTTCGTTATACCATAAATGATATAACACATGGTTGCTAAATAACTATAATATAGCTTTATGTCAACAGAAACATATCGCTTTAGTATTTTTATTTTATGGAATCAATTCATCTGATGAATTGGATTTGTCATGAAGGGGCGGGTCAACCGGGCAGGCAGTCTATGAAAATAGCCGGGAACCGCTTCCATGAAGGTTAAAAACCGTTTATATAGGAAGCGTGTTCTCGGTTGTCTTTCATGCGGTTATGGCGGGCTTAGTTTGGATTCCAGAGCACCGTCCGTTTTTTGCCCTTCATTTCCTTGGACAGCTCCTCTATGGTGCCGTGGGTGATGCAGTTGGCCATGCAGTGCTGAACACAGGCGGGTTTCAGGCCTTTTTTCACCCGTCCTGCACAGAGCACGCACAACTCCGTAGGGAAGGGAATATAAGCGAGATAGGCCTTGTCCTTGGGCAGGTCCTGCATGACCTCCATCACTTTCATGCCGGCCATGCCCGCAGGCCAGTTGTGCTCCTGGGAACAGGCAATCATGCAGGTGAAACAGCCCGTGCAGTATTCGTAATGGATGAGCAGTCCGTAATCCGTCTTTTTATCAGCCATTGTGACGTCCTCCCTTCTTTGCCTGGGCCTTTCGCACCACGGGCTTTTTCTTTTTCACATCCTTTTTTATATCGTTGGGCACCCATAACGGCCCCTGTGAAGGCGACTCCTTGTATACTTTGCAGAGCAGGTTCTTGATGGGGGCGCCGAGGCCGTCCTTGCCCTGATACCCCATGGGGGTGATGTGATTGACATTGGATTCAAAAATGCCGTAGAGTTCAGGATCTTTGCCGCTTCTTTCAGGAAACCACCAGCCGTGAGCCGCCATGACCATCCACCGGGGCACGGCCTTGGTGGTCTTGGCCTTGTACCGGACCTTGCCCATCCAGTTCTCCACAATCACCCATTCTCCATTGCCGATATTCAGATTTGCCGCGGTTTCCGGGTGGATTTCAAGGGTCGGGTCAGGGTCCAGGGCACGGAGCCAGGGGATCTGGCGGTGCTCTGAATTGAAGAAGGCCGGTGACCGTCTTCCCGTATTGAGCAGCAGCGGATACTCCTTGAACAGGTCCGGCCGCCGGATGGGTGAGAAAGGCGGCTCCTCGTGAAGGGGAAGGGCTTCCACCCCCCAGTTTTCCCGGTTGACGGAATAGAGTTCCACCTTGCCTGACGGCGTCTGGAACCCCGGCTTCCTGTCTTTGCGCAACAGCCCCTTTTCATAGCGGCGGTAGGGATGGCTCGGATGGCCTTCCGGCGGATAAGAATAGACCTGGTCCTGAAGCTGCTTAAAACTCATGCCTGAAGGCTCCACAATGGCATCCAGAATTTCGTTCAGGTCCTTGTATTGAAAGTCAGGGTCAAACCGCTTGGCCAGCTCGAAATTGATCTCCGGGTCCGGCTTGCACTCATCCACGGTAACAATCTTTTTCATGGTCTGGAGCGGCACCCACCAGCTCCGGACACTGTCTTTTTCAAGGAAGGTGGCAGCCGGCAGGACAATGTCGGCCAGTTGGGAGGTAGCTGTCATAAACAGATCCGTATGCACCACAAAATCGACTTTTTTAAGGGCTTCCCGCCATTGTTTCAGGTCCATGCCCAGGGCGCCCAGGGGGTTGGCCGCCTGAATCCAGAGGCTTTTGATGGGATAGGGTTTTTCCGTAAAAATCTGTTCCAGGGTCACATCGGTCTGGGCCCGCCAATAAAAATTCTTGAATACTCCGTAGCGGTCCGTACCGATTCTTGGTTTGTCCAGCTCCGGGCTCTTGAGTTTGATGACGCCCTTAGCACCGGGCAGGGCATAGGCGACCACGTCGTAGGCATAGCGGGCGATGACATTGCCGCCGGGCACATCATTGTTGCCTGTAATGTTCCAGAGGATCAGCAGGGCATGGGCCGTGGGCGTGACATTGGGAGACATGTCGATGGCCTCGCCCCACTGGATGGCCGCCGGTTTGCTTTTCGCGTAGAGACGAGCGGCCTTTTGAAGAACATCGGCCTTGACCCAGGTGATCTTTTCCACTTCATCGGGGGGATATTTCTCCACCTCTTTGAGCAGGGCATCCCAGGCCGTGCGGCACCACACCTTTTTGCCGTCGGCCAGGGTGACCTTGAAGCGCCCTGAGAGGGCCGGTTTCACGCTGCCGGCAAAAGCCATTTCCGTGGTGTTCCAGACGGCGGCGGCCTTTGCTTTTTCATCCCAGACAACGAAATTTGCCTCTGATCCGTCCTTATTCAGGTGGCTTTCACGCAGGACCTTGTTTGTATCTTCCCAGATGAGATGGGGGGCATTGGTCCATTTTTCTACAAAGCTCTTGTCATAGAGATTTTCATTAATGACCACATTCAGAAAGCCCAAAGCAAGGGCTGCCTCTGAGCCGGGCCGTAGCTGGAGCCAGTGTTCGGCCCGTGAGACAAACCATGTAAAGCGGGGATCCACGGAAATGATCTTGGTTCCCTTCTTCATCATATCGATGAGCCAGTGGCCGAAGAGGTTATCCGGGCAGCAGGCGCCGATATTGTAGCCCCATACCATGATGGTCTCCGGCAGTTTGAACCGGGGGTCCTCATACCGTTTGGGCAGCCACTGGCCGGCGTCAAAAACAGAATAGTCGCCCTGAAAGGTGGCGCAGGCGGACACCCGGGGGCCGTAGCAGGCATTGCCGGACAGGCCGAAGGCCACATTGGGGCTGCCATAGGCATAGGCCAGCATACAGATCCAGGCCCCGATATCCCTGCCGGTGCCCATGATAAACACCCCGCTTTCAGGGCCGAATTCCTCCCTGAGGCCTTTCATCCGGGTTTCAATGGTATCAAAAGCCTCTTCCCAACTGATGCGCTCCCATTTGTTCTCTCCCCGTTCCCCGGCCCGTTTCATGGGGTAGCGGATACGGTCCGGGTGATCGATGATCTGAGTCATGGCAAGGCCGCGAACGCAAAGCCTGCCCTGGTTCCAGGGATGATCTGGGTCTCCCTCGA
>Ga0208373_1001020_pt1 | contig 40798 bp, 43 predicted proteins | sample RifOxyC2_FD_184036 | JGI IMG/M metagenome (GOLD analysis project Ga0208373, IMG submission 184036) | Soil microbial communities from Rifle, Colorado - Rifle Oxygen_injection C2 (SPAdes) | ecosystem: Environmental > Terrestrial > Deep subsurface > Rock core/Sediment | place: Rifle, Colorado...
GCTGCTAGCCATCTTCTGTCCCACCTCGTCAAAGGCGCCGACGCTTCCGACGTAGAACAGATATTCATGGCCGGAGAATTTTTGAATATCAATCCCCTGTGCCCAATCGCCCCGCCTTTCCTGCGGAAGTTTGTAAGGGTTGCCATTTATTGCTATTGCCTTGAAATAATCGCGAACCGGCGGCGGGACGGTTCCCTCTTCAACCAGTTCGGCCTTTACCTCTTCGAATATCTCCGGCAATGAATCGCGAAACTTTGGGAAAACACACTGATTTTTGCAATTGTCGCAAGCCGCGCAGGCGTACATGATTTCGGCGAAATGGGAATTTGTTTTTATCTCACCTTCCATCCATCCCCGGATAAGCCACATCCGGCCGCCGGGCGAATAGGTGTCCCATCCGAACACCTTGTACGACGGACAATTGAAGTCACTATAATCAGATGGAAATTTACAGTAGCCGCACCGGAAGCAGCGGTGAACGATATCGCCGTGTTTTATGCTGTGCGTCTTTTCCATCAGTTCACCTCCCAGTTACCGGGATTCATGATCCCCTGTGGATCGAGGTTTCTTTTTATCATTTCGAGAATACTGCGGGTATTGGGATCCATTTTTTTCAGGATCATCTTCTGTTCGATGAAATTAGGTTTCCACGGGATGCCGCCCTGTTCGAGCGCGAACTGTGTCGCCTCTTCAAGGGCCTCTTTCACCCGGAGCATCATGCCGTTGTCGTTGCGGTTGAAGGCGAAGGAAACCGCGAACATCATCGAGTGACCTCCCGAAATGAGCCTTGCCGCCCCGGCGTACAAAAGATTGTGTTTTGCCGCGAGCTCGACGAGTTTCGCCGCGTAACGGGGGAAATGTTCAATGGGAACGATCGGCCCCGAGTATTCGAAGCCGCCTCCCTTCGGTACATCGGCAAAATCCGCGATGCTGCGCTGGGGCATCTCCAGGAGCGACTCCTTGATGTACTGGACACTCATGAAACCGCCGTCCTTTGAGTCGATATATTCCTGAAGCGCACTCCAGAGCATCTTTCTTTTAAATTCGATCTCCTCTTCCAAATCGCCGGTAAAGTAGATTGTAATATGAAAATTATCCTTGAACATCAGCGGCTTGGGCTGGAACCAGACATTGATGTCCTCGAGCATCTCCAGATGGGTCAGCTTGAAAAGCATCTCCGGGACAAGGTCCGGGCGGTCGGTTACGAAAAGCTCGACATCGCGGATTTTCTTGTTCGGGTACAGCATCAACCCCACCTTTGTTATGACCCCGGTCGTGCCGAGCCAGCCTAGAAAAAGTCCCGACAGATCGGGCAGCGAGGGGCCTTTGGAGAACCAGTAGGGACCGATGGAGGGGGAGCCGATGCGGCAGATTTCGCCGGTAGGGAGAACGACCTCGAGGCCGGTTACCATATCGGAATTGAAGCCGTACTGCTGGGTTAGCCGTCCCTGGCCGTGCAGGGAGACGCTCGCGGCGATCGTCGTCGCGGCCGGCGCGTCGGGGAGGCTGTGGCGAAGTCCGGGGTGGTGCTTCTGCAGATAGGCCTTAAGCATCCCCTGGGAGGTTCCCCCTTCGACAACCGCGTAACGGGCAAGCGGATTGACCTCGATGATTCCGTTCATCCGCTTCATGTCCATAACGATTCCGCCCTTGAGAGGAATCACCAGTCCTGTCAACGACATGCCGTTTCCCATCGGTACAATCGGGATCTTTTCGCGATTGGCGAGCAGGACGATTTTCTGCACCTCTTCGGCTGTCTTCGGCGTGACGACGAAATCGGGCAGGTGCGGTTCGAGGACGCCGGGATCCCTTGAATAGTACCAGAGCTCTTCGGGGGAATTGGAGACACACTTTTCTCCGACGATTTCTATAAGGGATTTCATAATATCACTCATCTTTGGCCACCTCCATCTGCTTTTCTCCGATAGCCATCTTGCATAGATCAATCAGATGAATCGGCTTCAGACCTTTTTTGCCGACCTTTTCCGACAAACTGACCTGGCAGGCCGGACAGTTGAAAACACAATACTGTGCCCCGGAAGCCAGCATGTCGTCTATATTTCTGCTCTGGACATCTTTCACGAGCTGGTATCCCGAGGTCGCCTTGAAAACCTCCCCGCAGCAGAGGGCGTTTTCCCCCTGGTAGGTTCGGTCGGGCAGCTCGACGCCGATCAGGCCGAGGATTTTCTTTACGAGCGGCAGCTTGTCGGGGATGAGGCGGTTCGAACAGGGACGCTGGTAGGCGGCTTTGATATTAAGAGGTCTGATTCTGTCTTGTAATTCCGTCATTCGCTCCAGCAGAAAATCCATGTAGTAGATTGGTTTGAATGGCAATTCGAGGCCGTAGGCGGGGGCGATGGAGGTGAAGGTTCCGTAGCATTCATCGTGTAGGAAGATCACCTCTTTGACGGAGAGCTTCCGGAAATTTTCGATTACCGCCGGAAGGCGTTCCTTTATAACCGACATCTTGGCAAAATGGCTGTGAACGGCGGGGCACATGAACTCGGCGCCGAAAACCATGCTCTGGCTGACATCCTGGAAAATTTCCCCGGTCGCCAGGCCCAGCAGCTCCGGCAACAGGCAGCAGGAAAGCGCACGCTCCTTCACCTGCCCGATGAACTGCTTGCCCTGCATCCGGGTCAGATTGATCCACTGATTGGCGATCGGCCGGGGGGCGCAGAGGATTCCTTTTTCCTCCCGGCGCTCGCCGATAAGCAGGTACGGGTGGTTGCCCCTTCTGCAGTACTCCTCGCAGGCGTAACAGGTTACACACTCGCGTAGAATCCGTGTATCTTCGCCATGGACGACCTTCATCATCTCCTCGTGGGCCTCCTCGCGGCTGCCGAAAGAGATATACTGGCACTTCATCATGCAGTCGGCGGTCGGGCAGGTCAGGCAAACAGTTTCGTTGAATTGCAAATTATTCATACACACCTCCGTTTATTGCCGCTTTCTTCATTTATGCCGCTTCACCGCGAACAGGCATCCTGATGGTGTCAAGTTCTACTGATGTTCGTGAAAGGTTATGATGGGCATACAGCCGCAGCCGGCTTTTGCGCTTGTGACGATATGAGGAATTGATTCTTGTGTCAACTGGTTCTTCGTTTTCGGAGGGTTACTTTTCGGTAATTATTTCACTTGACAGCCAATAGCCGCTTATGAAATGAATCCCCGGCGGTAGAAGCAGGGATTAACTTCTGAAATAAATATGTAATCATAGGTGGTTGCACGATGACGGGTAAGAAGGCATGAGCAGTATTTTTGTAACGGTTTCGTTGCTCTTTGCAAGCAACATTTTCATGACCTTTGCGTGGTACGGACATCTGCGGAACCTGTCCGACCGGCCCTGGATTGTCGCCGCGCTGGTGAGCTGGGGGATCGCCCTCTTTGAATATCTCCTGCAGGTGCCGGCAAATCGTATAGGTCACACTGCCCTCTCGCTGGGACAATTAAAAATTTTGCAGGAGGTAATTACCCTCTCAATTTTTGTTCCCTTTTCCGCGCTTTACATGAAAGAAAAATTTACGCTGGACTATTTATGGGCGGGGTTTTGCCTGCTGGGGGCGGTTTTTTTCATATTTCGCAGCAAAATATTATGAGCAACTCGGCGGGCTCGCCGGCAGTTTTCCCTGTTGTCTAACAGAAACATCATAATAACATAAACTTGAATTTGTGTTTCAGCGCGGCATAGTGGGGAGAGGGATGATTATCATCAAAAACAGGGAAGAAATAGAGAAAATGCGAAGGGCGGGGAAGCTGGCCGCCCAAATTCTCAAGTACATCGAACCATTCGTTAAAGACGGGGTAAGTACTTTATATCTTAATGATCTGTGCGAGGAATACACGCAAAAACACGGGGCGATCTCCGCTCCGCTGAACTATCACGGGTTTCCGAAGAGCATTTGCACCTCTGTCAACAATGTGGTCTGTCATGGAATTCCCTCGGAAAAAGAAATACTGTTGAATGGCGATATCGTGAATGTCGATGTTACAGTTATTCTCGACGGCTATTTTGGAGACTCTTCGCGTACCTGGATGGTCGGCAATGGGGATGAAGACGTTAAGAATCTTGTTTTACGCACGGAAAATGCGATGTACCGGGGTATAGACGAGATCAAGCCGGGGAAGTATCTCTGCGAGGTTGGCCGGGCGATCGAAAAATATATCTCGAAGTTCGGCTACAGTATCGTCCGCGATTATGGAGGTCATGGAATCGGCAGGGATTTTCACGAAGAGCCCTATGTGCATCACCATTACACCAAGGAAGACGCGGTGAGGTTGCGGCCGGGGATGACCTTTACCGTCGAGCCGATGATCAATATGGGGAAGTCTTACGAGGTTGTTACCTCCCGGGAGGACGGCTGGACGGTAATGACAAAAGACGGCAGTCTGAGCGCCCAGTTCGAGCATACGGTGCTTGTCACCGAACAGGGTGTTGAAATTCTTACGAAAATTTAAAATGGGCCGGTAAAATGTCAATAACCAAGGTCCTATCCGCAGCGCGGCGAAATGTTAATAGCCAGTGCCTGAAGGAGGCAGTTGATGAAGCTGAGTGAAGAGTTTTCACGGGTAATTAAAGATCCTTATGATTATGAGCGAAAGCTGAAAAAGGAAAAGAAGATCGTTGGCACCCTTTGTTCCTACGCGCCGGAGGAAATAATCATCGCCGCCGGGGCGCACCCCTTTCGTCTTTTCGACTCCGGCCAGAAGGGGCGTTTTGCCGACGCCCACCTTCAGTCCTATTGCTGCTCCCTGGTTAGGGGCATCCTGGAAGACGCCCTGGCCGGAAGGCTCGAATTTCTTGATGGTATAGTATTTACGCATACCTGCGATACGATGCAGCGGCTCTCGGATATATGCCGGATCAACATGGGCGGCCTTTTTCATCTCGATGTGGTTCTCCCGGTGAAATTGGATACCGAAAGCGCCCGGAGGTATTTCCGGGATGTGCTGCAAACCTTCAGGGAGGATTTGGGAGCAAAGCTCGGGGTGGCTATTTCCGATAATGATCTGAAAAGCGCGATCAATACCATGAACCGGATACGCAAGGCGTTTGCCCGGATTTATGAACTGATCAATGAGGATCCCTCTATTATAAAAGGCGAAGAATTATACATGCTTAATCGTGCGGCGATGATGATGGACAAAGCCCGATTCGTTGATCTTATTGAGGAAACCGCGGCTCAGCTTTCCTCAGCCGGCAAGGAGACGTCCGCCGCCGGCACGCCCCCGCCGAAGCGGATTTTCCTGGAAGGCGGAGTATGCAACTATCCGGATATATACAATATCATTGAGGAGGCCGGCGGTGCGGCGGCCGGAGACGATCTTTGTACCGGCTTTCGCTATTTTAACGGTCTTGTGGATGAGGGCAATCCGGACCCGGTTATGGCGATTGCGGACCGGTACATGAAAAGGATTGTCTGTCCGGCAAAGCATGTGGGTATAACCGACCGGGGAGAGCGCCTGGCGGGGATGGTTCTGGAAAAAAGGGCGCGGGGGGTTATCTTCTTTTTTCTGAAATTCTGCGACCCCCATGCCTTCGATTATCCCTATCTGCAGAAAGCCCTGGAAAAGGCGGGGGTTCCCAGCCTGATGGTCGAAGTGGATGACCAGCTTCAGGCGGAGGGGCAGTTAAGAACAAGAATTGAGGCGTTCATCGAGATGATTTGACGGGAGAAAAAAGTGGCGGAAAAAGACGAGGCGAAAGAGAAAAGAAAGATCAAGGCGGCCGCGAAGATGAAGGAGATAATGACCTCCTATTACATCGACGCGAAAACTGCGGAGCAGACAGGGAAAAAGGTTGCCTGGATAACGAGCGGCGGCCCGGTGGAACCGCTCATCGCGATGGATATAATCCCGGTCTATCCGGAGAATCACGGGGCGATGATCGGTGCCTCAAAAATGGGCGTCGAGCTCTGCCGGAAGGCGGAGGAAATGGGTTATTCAAGCGATCTGTGCTCCTACGCCCGCTCCGATATCGGCTGCGCCCCTGTTAACGGTGGGCCGATCGGCGGGCTGCCGAAGCCGGACATGCTGGTCTGCTGCAACAATATTTGCGGGACGGTTCTGAAGTGGTACGAGGTGCAGGCCCGTTATTTCAATATTCCCCTGTTTATCCTCGACACGCCCTTTACCCATGTCGGTTTTTCCGCAGAGGCCAAAAGGTACGTAAAAACCCAGATTCTCGAATACATAGAGTTTCTGGAAAATGCGACGAAGAAGAAATTTGATTACGACCGCATGCAGGAGGTGGGCAAGCTCTCCCTGGAGGGTCAGCGCCTCTGGCAGGCCGTGCTCGACATGGCGGTAAACCGCCCGTCGCCGCTGAGCGCCTTTGACGCCTTTTTTCATCTTGCCCTCATCGTAACCCTCCGGGGAACCCAGCAGACCGTGGATTATTACAAGCTGCTGCTTGCTGAGATGCAGGAGCGCGTGGCGCAGAAGATCGGGGCGGTGGCCGATGAAAAATACCGGCTCCTCTGGGACAATCTTCCGATCTGGTACCGGGTAAAATGGCTTTCCGAAAAATTCGCCTCCGCAGGCGCCTGTCTGGTGGCGGATACCTACACAACCGCCTGGTGCGGGTCGATGAAATATATAAAAGAAGATGATTTTCTTGATACAATGGCCGAAGGCTACAGCCGGATCTATCTGAATATCGGCGTCGATCAGATGGCGGAGCAGGTAATCGCGATGGCCGAAAAATATGATGTGGATGGAATCGTCATGCACTCCAACCGGAGCTGCAAGCCCTATTCCTTCGGCCAGTACGACATCCAGCGGATCGTCGGGGAGAAAATGGGGATTCCCACGCTGATGATCGAAGCCGATATGGTGGATGAACGGAATTTTTCCGAAGGCCAGGTGGAAACGCGCATAGAGGCCTTTATCGAGGTTTTGAGTGGCCGCCGTTAACTTATTGAAAATGTTCAAATATGCACGGACACATTTTGCTTGACATACGAAACCGTACCATCTTATGAAAACAAAAACTTCACAGATTTTCAACTGGCCATGTCTCCCAATGTTAAGACAGGCCTATTAATACTGTTCGGCCAGAAGGTTGGTATAGGAAATAAGTTTTATGTTTTCTAGAAAAACAATTATCGAAATTGTTAATGCATTGAATCTCGATACCTACGATAAGGTGGAGAGGTTCGCTCTCGAGTTCGGCTTAGATGAAATTGTTTCCGGCAGGTATGTCAAGGAAAAACTAACATCTATTGCCAAATATCTTATTGCTAACCCCGAAGCTGCAGGGCCAAATGGATCTGCGCTAGCCATAGAGATGGTTGAATATATAGTAGATAATTATCATGGTTTTGAAACGTTGCCAGAAAGCTATCCCCAACTCGCTAATTCCCTTGATAAGGATGGCTTTGAATTAACCAATGAAGGAATCCGCAAAAAACTGCCAAAAAAATTACCTTTGGTCGAGCAAGAAGATCAATTAATGGCTCTTTTGTCAAAGCATGGCTTTGATGTTGCGAAAGGGCACTATGATCAGGCAGTGGCGGCCCATGCTCGCGGCGAATGGGCATCTGCAAATGCACAGTTGCGCACTTTCGTTGAGGAGTTCATTGATAAAGCGTACGACATAGTATGTTCTGGAGGGGATCAATCTAACAACCAAAAACGAATCGCACTTGCAAAGGCTGGTTTCTTTGTAAGTGACTATAATGAATATCTATTCAATGGAACAGGATTCATTGAAGGATTCTGGAAACGGCTACACCCTGAGGGCTCTCATCCGGGGTTATCGGAGCAGTCTGACTCAACGTTTCGCCTTCATCTCGTGATCTTGGTTATTCATTATCTTATGGTACGGCTAGATGAAAACTACAAACAGGCATAACCTCGCTCTTGCAGCGGAGCGCAAAAAGCCGCGCCCGTTGAAGAGCCCGTTAGGGCATTAGAAAAATCATGATGAAAAATTTATTAAATGCAATATGGAAAAATGACACAGAAACTGTCGAAATGTTGTTAACCGAAAATCCGCAGAACGTTGCTGCGATAGATGAAAATGGGAGAACGATGCTTTCTTGGGCTGCGCAACAGGGCAACCTTGATATCGTTAAAATACTATTAAGAAATGGGGCAGAAATAAATTCGTGTGATTTAAAAAGTAAGGAATCCCCTTTGCACAATGCGATTATTGAGGACAATATTGAGACTGCTATATATCTTATTGACAATGGTGCAGATCTAAGAGTCAATGACATTGATGGGCGGACACCTCTTCATGTTTTGGCAAATAAAAAAGCACTTGGTTTTTGGAAAAATGGGTGCGATTCAATTGTAAATAAAATCCTTGGACATGGGGTTAAGTTTGATCGAGTATCAATTGCAGCGGTTTTAGGAACTTTACAAGATGTGAAAATATTAGTTGATTCGGGTTGTGACGTGGACGATTTTCTGGAATTTAGTCATAGAACCGCTTTGCAGATAGCGACATTTACGAACAACAAAGAAATGCTTAAGTATATTCTTTCTAAATCAAGACATATCAATTGGGTCGATTATGAAAATAACACAGCCATTGATATTGCCAAAGATGATGAAACAATTTCATTACTACGGAACGCCGGAGCTGAATCGAATGACGAAACAATGGACTTAATCAATCGAGCGCAGCAGGATGTTAGGGCATTTCAAAATCTTTACGGTTTAATCAATAAAAATAAAAAGCCCTAACAACGCCGAATTCACCGGAGCGCTGCCGCGCCCGGTGAATTCGGCGTTGTACGAATATATGAAGGAATGTAAGGACAAGATGACATTGTCGTCTATACAGAGATAGCGGCAACTTTTTAGGAGAACGAAACTGATGAACATAGAACGATTAGCCGAACTATCAGCATTGGATTTGTCAAACTTTATTCAGAGCGAGAATAACGTAAAATATAAAATTGTCATTCCCATGCTTCAATTTTTTGATCACCAACACTTAGATTTGGAGCACGCGGCCCAAGGGAGTCGTATTGACATCAATATCGGGAACAAAATCATTGTAGAAACTAAGGCGTTGGGCCAAAATCTAGACATGCATGTGCAACAGCTAAGTGACTACTGTGGAAGGGAAAGGCCCGTCTTAGCAATATTGACTAACGGTAGAAGCTTCAGAATATATTCACCCCTGTGGCGACATCAGAGAACTTTTTCTGAAACGATGATTTACTCATTTGACATCAAGGACTTTGGAAACGTCCTTCTACTAAATCGGCTTGAAAAGATATTAGGCTTGAAGAATTATCAGAGTGGGGAATTTTTTGATTGTATTGATCAAAGAGAAAAAGAAATTCTAAAAGCTAATAGAGAAATTGATGAACTGAAACAGTCGAAAGCTGGTAAGGTCTCAGCATTAAAAAAAGAGCTAAATGAGCTGAAAGAGAAACTCCAAGAAATAACGACTCAGATAAATGTAAAGGAGCAAGCAATTACTGAAAATGAATCTTACCGAATACCCGAGATTGAATCCTTGGCATCAGATTTGTTTCTACCGATAGTTACAACAAACCCTATTATGCCGACAATTAGGATTATGCAGCCGCGCAACACCGATGAAGTTCACAAGAAAGGTGAGAGACTATTCATAAATAATCATAGGAATGGCGTACTTGCATACGGTTATTTACTGGACGACGGGAGGAGGTTCACTGTTTTGAACGGTTCAACAATATCAATAAGTACAGCACCGAAATTTCAAACAAGTGCGAGAGGAGCTTTTGAACTAAGAACACGTTATTGTAATGACGGCACTATAAACTCGAATAATCAATTTACAAGAGACGTGACATTTAACTCAATTAGTCAAGCAGCCAGTTTAATTCTCGGTGATAGTAAAAATGGGAACAAGGAGTGGACAAAAGAATAAAGCAGCCGCGTACAACAAAAGCATCGAGAGGGACGCGGGAATAGCCGTCTTTCTTTTTCATTTTTTGTCTTGGTTCTCCCGCGCCCCTCATGCTGGTCGTTATAGCGATGGAAATTATGAAGAAGTTTGTGACCGCGAACCCGGATTTCAGAGAGCGCAAGTTCTCCCTTAGTGACATCTTCGATTGCTATGAAAAGATCGAAAAGAACGTGCGAACGTATCTGCTCGATCTTATTTGGCATAACTTGGCGAAAGTGAAGGAGATGTACAAGAGCTCTCTCGACATTTCCTTTCCGGAAACGATGAAGTCCCTGTACAGTGCAATAAGTAAACGGCCTGACATGGTCCATCGTAACGGCCGTAAAGAGGAGAATTGGGGTCAGAGTGATATTTATTCTCATTAAGAGCGGTTTTGGGGTAATATTACTCTGACCCCAATTCACTGAGTGTAAAGCCCACAGATGGACTGAAGGCGGTAATGTTCCAAGCGCCAAGCTCACCGTATGGAACGAAGCAATGTTTTTCTTTTATGCATCGCCATCCGGCTACCGAAAGCTTCTGGTGGTATTGCGAGATTTCAGTGCAAGAAGGAATGAAACCCTCGGAGAGTACTATGTCCGTTCATACTCACATCTTATTCCGGCCGACGTCGAGGTGTGGGAATACGACGAGGACAAGAAAAAAGGGAAGAAGATCAAATGAACAGAGAACGAGACGCTGAAGCGGATCGCCGATAAATCCGGCTCCCGCTTAGCTCGGCGTTGGGTGAGAAAATGGATATCATGATTAAACATTTAAAGGAGTTATCCAAAGCCATCCCGTTGGAAACAGTATATGACTGGGAAATGCCTGCAAACATCCCAATCGAGATTCCGCCTGATGTAATTGGCCCATTCTCTCGAAATATATATTTAAAAGAGAATCTTACCTCTCTGTTGGAACGTGATGGCGAATTAAAAATTCACTATTGGATCATACGTGATTGGGGTGGCATCCGCACATTTCAGGTCGGCGACCGCAACGACGAACGTATTAGAACATTCAAAGACGAAGTGCGTCGGGGAAGGCTTACACGAGCCACATTTGCATCGATTTCCTCACTGTCCAAATTGAGTTCATTCTGGGAGCCAGCGCGATATGCCATATATGATTCACGAGCAGTATTTTCTTTGAATTGGCTTATCTTTCGTTACTGCAAGAAAAAACATCTTTTTCCACAACCCATTGGCCGCAGCACCGCTATTTCCGATTATGACACTCAGACCCTATTTAGACTTTCAAGAACCGACCACCAGTATCGTTCGCACAAAACCGCATATCATGATTATTGTTATCTTCTTCAGGATCTTTCAGAGGAGATTTACGATAATCGAAAGCCATATTTTGTAGAGATGCTTCTGTTTCTGGCAGCGCCGCGAAACATCATTGACGACATTAAGAACTCCGTCACAGTTACCATTGGCGGCAAGGGAACCAATATGATCAACCATTAACAGAGCAAAAAAAATCCCAACAAGCCAATCCATCGGCCCCGCGCATACAAGCTGCGCTTGCTTGCACGGCACCCGGCGCCGGTCAGCGCCGCGATGGGGCAAGGAGAAAACTATGACAAAAGGAAACCAAGGCCAAACGTGTTCTGATGCTATCAGGGCTTGTTTTATTGGGGTTACAATACCACTCCCATATTCACAAATATTTTCACAGGTTAAGAAACAGGGCGCATGGAAGGACACTACGATATGGCGTTATTTAATGAGCACCGTCGTGAATTTGATTCCCGCGCGATATGAGTGGCAGACAACTGACAAATTTCTGTTTTTACGGCCAGATGGGCAGTATGAAATATACGATAAGGCTAAGCACCCTAACCCGATAGAATGATTCCCAACAAGTCGCTCCACCGGATCGCCGATAAATCCGGCTCCCGGTGACCTCGCCGTTATGCTCAGAGACTCTTTAAATAGGGCTTTGTAGTGGCGAACAAAAAGGTATTCATGATTAATCTTCATTAAGAAACTCAACGATTGTCCATGTTCAGAGGAAGTAACACAAATGAGTAAAAGCAATTTCAGCACCACACCGCAAGAGCGATATCTGGAAGACTATGTGGTGGGAGCTATACATGAGTTCGGGCCTATTACCATCACAGAAAATGAGATAGTCCAGTTTGGCAAGAAGTTTGATCCACAGCTTTTTCATACGGATCCGAATGGAGCCAAGGAAACGGTGTATGGAGGTCTCATCGCCAGCGGTTGGCACACTTGTAGTCTGTTCATGCGGCTGTTTGTTGAATACTACCTGCCAGGCCAAGCAAGCTTGGGAAGTCCGGGGGTGGATGAGTTGCGTTGGCATAGACCGGTGCGCCCCGGCGATAAACTCTCCTTGCGCATCACTGTGCACAAAGTGAAACCTTCCATCAGCAAACCTGATCGGGGCGTGTTATTCTCCTTTTGCGAGATGCTGAATCAAGAGAACGAAGTTGTGGTGACAATGATGGGCTTGAATTTGATTAGGTATCGTGACAGAAGATAAGGGAGTCGGAGCCACCCGCCCTCGGGCCCGGAAAAGTATTTACCTTCGCTTGCTGAAAGCGAAGCTTAATGTTCATAATTCCGGCAACAGAAATTCCTGCCCGTTCGTAAACGGATTAAAAAAGAGAAGAAAGAGTAACGGTTTTTCAGTTTACGTCCGCCGTTCATTTACCCCGGTTTCATCAAGGCAACGAAGGCTGCTGCTTCGAGGGCGTAATGGAAAATCAACGTTCCCCGGCAATGGGGACAGTGCGGCATCGGTTTTTTCTCTTTTTTTGCTTCTGGTTGATCGGCAACGAAGAATGGCAGGGATAACTCTATCGCGGCCCTGACATCATCATCCTCGCGGCTCAACAGCCGGCGTTCGGCGAAAAATATACAACTTGCAGATTGGCAGCCAAAAGAATAAAATCGAGCGAATGCGATAGCCCATGTCAAGGAGGTAACGATGAATTCAAATAATATTTCCATATTAGACCTAAGCCCGCCAGAAAAGTTACAACTAGTGGAAGACCTATGGGATGATCTGGCGGCTACCCCGTCAGAGGTTCCTGTATATGAATGGCAAAAGGAAGAGTTGGCTCGTCGAAAAGCTAACTTGATGAGCAAGCCGGCTTCGAGGCTTTCGTGGGACGAGGTCAAACACAGGATTCGAAGTCGCTATGGCCGCTGAATTAATATTCGCACCAGAAGTACAACAGGACGTCGATGAGGCATATAGCTGGTACGAAAATCGTAGACCTGGCTTGGGAGAAGATTTTCTTAGCTGTGTGGATGCCTGTATTCTCAGGTAATTTGTCGTATGCCCAAACTCTACGCGAAAGCTCACGAGGAGTATCGTCGGGCATTGGTTAGGCGATTTCCATATGCCATTTTTTACGAGGATACCGGTGGAAAGGTGTTCATCTACAGCATCTTTCATACATCCCGTGATCCAAAAAAGTGGAGGAGTCGCTTGGTTTGACCTCCAAATCATCGCCGAACCAGTCAGCCCACCTGACCGGTGTTACGCTGCGCTCCACACCAGCAGGTGACTTTAGCGTAATAAAGTAAGTTTCGTTTTCATCCCTCTTTGTGACGGCGCGCCATTTTGAAAGTTTTATCTATTGAAAATTTCTCTTATTTCCTGAATCTTCTTCGTTTCTCCAACCAGAAAGAGGACATCGCCGGCGGCGAATTCAAAATCGGCCGCCGGGTTGGAGATGATCTGAAAATTGCGGTTGACGACCAGCAGCGTCACACCGTATTTATGGCGCAGTTGCGTTTCCTGAAGTGTTTTACCGATGACTGAGGCGCCGTCGCCGATCCGGAAGGAGGATATTTCCAGGTCCGGCAGGCAGCTGTCCATCGTGCAGGACGGCTGTGCGTTGCGGGAAAGGGAACGGAGCATCTCATAGCCGTCCGCGCGAATTTCCGTGATCAGTTTTTCAATTTCATCCTTCGGGACAAAATATTTGGCGAGGACCCGGCTGAAGATTTCGACGGAGGTTTCAAACTCTTCGGGGATTACTTCATTGGCGCCCAATTTCGTCAGATCATTTATCTCCGAGGTATATCTGGTCCTGACAAGTATGTATAGCCCCGGATTCAGACGGCGGGCGAGTTCGGTGATTCTCCGCACTGCGGCCCGGTCGTTGATAACGACGACCAGGCTTCTGGCCTTCCGGATGTTTGCATGCAGCAGGATTGCCTCCTGGGTCGCGTCTCCATAATAAATCGGTTCTCCCTTTGCCTTTTCGCTGCGGACAAAGGCGGGGTTCATTTCCAGGATCATGTACGGGATGCCGGCGATCCGGGCGGCGCGGGCGAGGTTCTTCCCGTTCAGGCCAAAACCGACGATGAGCAGGTGATTTTCAAGCTGGGCCGGCGCTTCCTGTTTATTGGGAGCCATTCCCTGTTTCAGGCGGCGGGGCAGCGGTTTTTTGACTATGGCATGGGCGACGGCGGGCGCCACGGCGATCAGGGAGGGGGTCGCCATCATCGTCAGTATCGAAACCGCTAAAAACGCCTGGTAGGTATCGCCGGAAACGAGACCATAGGGCACCCCCGTTTCCGAAAGGATGAAGGAAAACTCGCCGACCTGGGCCAGCGCCATGCCTGTGACAAGGGCGGTCCTCAGCGGAAGGCCTGAAAAGAACGCCGCAATGCCCGCCGTGGTCGTTTTTATGGTCAAAATTCCCAACGCCGTCAGCGTTAAGGAAAGGGGATGCTGTAGGAAAAAACCGATGTCGAGCAGCATTCCGATCGAGACAAAAAAGAGGCTGGTGAAGACATCCCGAAACGGCAGGATATCCCCCAGCGCCTGATGGCTGTAATCCGACTCGGATATTATCAGCCCCGCAAGAAAAGAGCCCAGGGCGAGGGACAGCCCCGCCGTGTAAGTCATCCAGGCCACCGCCATGACCATGGCAATGGTCGTGATCAGAAAAAGCTCTCTGCTTCTGGTCTTGGCGATGCTGAAGAATATCCGGGGTGCGACCCATTTTGACATGACCGGGACGAGCAGAACGATTCCGATTGTCTTTGCCAACAGCAGAAACGGCGAAGCATTGCCCTGAAAAGAACCCGACAGAAGCGGGACCAGCAGCATCATCGGAATCGCCGCCATATCCTGAAAGATAAGGATGCCGAGCGCGGTGTTTCCCTGAGGGGTTTCTATCTCCGCGCGATCCTGCAGTGTTTTCAGGACGATGGCAGTGCTGCTCAGGGAAAGAAGAAAACCGCCGAAGATGGCCTCTTTGAATGCGTAACCGAAAAGTTTTGCCGCTCCGAAACCGGCCAGAAGAGTCAGGGCAATCTGCAGCGAACCCCCGAGAAGAACGGTTCTTCTAATCCGCAACAGACTCCGCATCGAAAATTCCATGCCGATCGTAAACATAAGAAGAACCACGCCGATTTCGGCAAGCGTCTTGACCGCCTCTATCTCCCGAATGAGCCCGAAGCCGTGTGGTCCGGCAATTACTCCAGTCAGGAGGAAGCCGACGATGATGGGCAGACGCAGGCGTTGACACAGATAAAGCACGACGACGGAAAGGAGGATTATTATCAGAATTTCATTCAGGATAAATGAGTGCATTTTTCACTCTATATCGGACAGGACAAGTTTTTCGTGTTTCTACCACAGCCCGCCGAGGGAAATCAACAAGCTTCCTGTCTTCGTCCGCCTTTCCCCGGAATCGCCCTGCGCTAAGCCGGGTTTATCGGCGGCGGCAGCTTTTCTCAAATCTTTCCGATTGTATTATCCTAAGCTACTGTATAGAAGAAAATCAGGAAAAGAAATAATGATATCGACGACTCGCAGCTCGATAGATTTTCCGGCAACGCCTGCGGGCAACGTAATCTCAGAAAAGGAGGCAGTTATGAAGGCAAATATTGGCAGCATCGATAAATGGATCAGGATTATTTTGGGTGCAGTAATTATTTTGCTCGGCTTTATTTATCAAAGCTGGTGGGGCGCTGTCGGCATTATTCCCCTGCTGACCGGCCTGTTTAATTATTGTACGGCCTACAGTTTACTCGGCATATCCACTGTAAAAAAAGTAAAATAACCGGTGGGGGCCCCGGCAAAACAGTAAAAAATTAAAACTGAGCCACTATGCCGGCCATGTCGGCTATAATATGCAGAGTGGATTAGCGAAGTGTAGAACACCGCCAAATGCATGAGCATTAAACTTCGTTTGCGGTGCGTTACGGTTTGGGGCTGGAAGGCTATGCAAGTTTTAACGGGCTCGCGGCCTTGAGCCATGGACAAAAATTTTTCTTGACAAAATAGGCCCGTTTTTATTAGCTGCAAGCCGAAGGAAGTACGATTGAGCAAAAACTAACAGCCCATATTCATTGAGCATTTAGGAGAGGACCATGAAACAGCAATATCTCTCAATCTTCTGTTCAGCCTTTTTTTTCTTTCTAACGGCCTGTGCGACTATCGATAAACCGGAAATCAGACCGGTTGATGCCGTGCCTCAGGTCAGTAAAACCCAGATACAGCAGAGCACGGAAACAAAAAAAGGGTTGAAGAGAAAGATCGCCGTTGCCCGATTCACCAATGAAACCAAATATGGACAGAGCTTTTTTATCGATGATCAAAAGGATCGCATCGGAAAGCAGGCCCTCGATATTCTGTCCAATAAATTATTGCAGACCGAAAAATTTATCATTTTGGAACGGGCGGATTTGGACAAGCTTCAGAAAGAATTGGCCATCGGAAGCGCTGCTCCCCTCCGGAACATGGCCGATTACATTATCGTGGGGTCGGTGACCGAGTTCGGCAGAAAAGATACGGGCGAGGTTGGCATCTTCAGCAGAACAAAAAGGCAGACGGCCTTTGCCAAGGTTCATGTACGCATGATTGATGTCGCCACCGGCCAGATTATTTACTCGGAAGACGGTGAAGGAACGGCATTCGCCGAGGCCGGATCGGTTTTCGGCATTGGCGGTCGGGCCGGATACGATTCCACGTTAAATGACAAGGCTCTGGAGGCGGCCATCACGAATTTGGCATCCAATATCATCGAGAAGCTGCTGGATAAGCCCTGGCGGGGATACATACTCGGGCAGGAGGGCGAGCAACTGATCATTTCCGGGGGCAAGGCGCAGAACATCAAAGAAGGGGACGTTTTTCAGGTTTATCTGGAAGGAAGGAAGGTCAAGAACCCCCAGACGAACATGGAGGTCTCGCTGCCGGCAAGGAAACTGGCAAAGGTTAAAGTCACTGCCACCCTGGGTGATACGCCTGAAAACGAGCTTTCGCTGGCCCGGGTTATTGAAGGTGACAGCAATCTTGCCGATTATAAAACAAAGAATGACTTCAAGATGTTATTCATAGGTGAAGCGAAGGGGGGCAATTGATCATGGCACGAAAGCTGGTTCTTTCCTGTTTGCTTTTACTTGCGATCGTTAGTTGCGGATATTACGAAGGTGTTGTCCAGCCGACTCCGCGAAGCTACGTCAATTTTATAGGAAATACCGGGGGGGCGGTGGCGGTTATCGATGGCGCCATAACCCTGGATATCGATGAAGAACTCCGGAAAACGGGTGAAGCGGCAAAGACCATCCTTTTTCAGATCGCCCCCGGGAAGCATAAAATAATTGTAACGAAAGCGGGAAATGAGGTCGTCAATCGGGTTGTGATCATCGCTGATGGTGCAACAAAGGAGATTCAAATACCATGAATCACTTGAAACTTGCACTCATCGTTTTATCCGCGATCTTTCTTTTGGGGTGCGCAGCTCCTCAGAAAATGTACTACTGGGGCGACTATTCAAATACCCTTTACCAGTCCAAAAAACATCCCTCCGAGCAGACCAGCCTTGGTCATCAACAGGCACTGGAAAACATTATTGCCGAATCGGGGAAAAATAATTTACCGATTCCCCCCGGTGTTTACGCAGAGTTGGGTTACATCTACTTTCGTCAAAACAAAAAAGATCTGGCGATTCAAAATTTCAAAATGGAAAAACAGTTATACCCGGAGGCCACAATCCTTATGGATCGTCTGGAAAAAGCCGCGATGCTTGCCGACAAACCCAATCCTTCCGATAAGGGCAACACCCAGGAGATAACGCCAGGCACACCCGATAAACAGGAGAAAAAATGAACAGTCCCGGGATTATCAATAAAAATAGATTCTTGTTACTGATAATTGTGATCTTAATGGGCATTTCCTTGAGTGCTTGCGCCCCCAAAATGGTCACGAAGGGGGATAAATTTCCCCTTCTCTATCAGGAGGATCCGTCTTCAATCCTGATACTCCCGCCCATGAACGATTCTACGGCGGCGGAAGCAAAGGATTATTACGCCACAACCATTCAGGAGCCCCTTTCCTTCAGGGGGTATTATGTTTTCCCCTACGAGGTCACAACCGATATTCTCAAGATGGAAGGCATCTATGATGCGGAATTAATGAAGGATGTTCCTCTGCAGAAATTCCAGGAATACTTCGGCACGGACGCGGTTCTGTTTACCACCATTAAAAAATGGGATCTCTCTTACATGGTCATTGCGGCAAACCTGACCATATCGATTGATTGTGAATTGAAATCAACGAAGTCCAATGTCACTCTCTGGCGATATACCGGCACCGTGGTGGTTGATCTTTCCGGGGGGAATACCGGCGGGGGCATTGCCGGTCTTGTTGCCAAAGCTATCATTTCGGCAGTCAAGTCTGCCATGACAGACTACGTTCCCCACGCCCGGACTGCGAATTATATGGCACTCAATACCATGCCCTACGGGAAATATCACCCCCTCCATGCAAAAGATCGCGAACATCAGTTCATAGAACAAATTCAACCCAAACAGTAGATTTGCGATATTTTCACAACATCAGTTATATGAAAATCGATCGTCGTACCGACCCCTGCCGGAATGACGACTGGGCTGATATCATGAAAAATTCAAAGCTCTCGGATGGACAGCTTGCGACCAAGACTGGACGCTTTCTGACCCGCCTTGCGGATGACTTCCGGATCAGCCTTGCGGATATCCGGGGGATGATCGGCCATTTTCACCGGGAGATGGAAAGGGGGTTGGCGGGGGAACAAAGTTCTCTCAAGATGATCCCCACCTTTGCCAGCCGGCCCACCGGGAAAGAAAAGGGGAACTTTCTTACCCTCGATCTCGGCGGGACGAACCTCAGGGTGCTGGAGGTGGCGCTCGACGGAAACCGCAACGCCGGGATCAGCTCGGCCGACCGGTTTGTCATTCCCCCGGCTCTCATGGGGGGAGACGGCGCACGGCTGTTTGATTTCATTGCCGACTGTTTAAAAAAATCTCTCTGCAAACATGATATCGACTCAAGACGATCTCGCGAACTTGCCTTCACATTCTCTTTTCCGGTAGATCAGACTTCCCTCGCTTCGGGAAAACTGCTCGGCTGGACAAAGGGTTTCACGGCGGCCGGCGTGGAGAATAATGATGTGGCAATGCTGCTTGCGGAGGCTCTGGAGCGAAAGGGGATGGGATGTATTCGTGTCGCGGCATTGACGAACGATACGGCAGGCACGCTGGCCGCCGGAAGCTATGCCGATCCGGCCTGCGATATGGGCGTGATTCTCGGCACCGGAACCAACGCCTGCTACCCGGAAAAGATTCCCCGGATAAAAAAAATCCCTGAAGAGGCTTCTTTCGGCGGAGAAATGATCGTCAATATGGAATGGGGAAACTTCGACAAGGTCACAGCAAACCGTTACGATAAAATCCTCGACGACGCTTCTTCCAAACCCGGGAAACAGCGGTTAGAAAAGATGGTATCTGGGATGTATATAGGCGAACTTGCACGCATTATCATTGTGGAAATGATGGCGCAGGGCATCCTTTTTAACGGGGCGAACCCCTCAGCGTTTGCGATTGAATATTCATTGACCGCCAAACAGATGGCGGCAACAGCCTTGGACGGCAATTTGGGGGGCGATTTCGGTCTTTCCGATGCCTCGGCCGCCGATAGAAAGATTGTCCGAGAAATTTGCCGGATAGTTTCCCGGCGGGCGGCTCGTCTGGCCGGGGCGGCGATTGCCGCTGTCGTTTCTTGGATGGACGTCGCCCTTACTGATCACCATGTAATCGCCATCGACGGGAGCCTCTTCCAAAAATATCCGGGATTTCAAGAGTCCATGCAGGAGGTCCTGTGTGGACTGTACGGCGAGCAGGCGGCCCGGATCACCATTAAGCCTGTTCATGATGGGTCCGGAATCGGCGCCGCAATCACTGCCGCCGTGGCGGTTTGCGCCGAAATACGCAAATAAACAGGGATGTGAGTCTGATTTAGTGAGATCATTAAAGATTTTACCAGGCATTGTCGTTGCCGTAGTCATCACAATGGGAAACATGAGCGCCTTTCGGCCTGACGCCATGCGGTTGTTCAGTGTAATCGGCGTCATTCTGATCGGCGTGGTCGCCGTGTTACGGAGACGGGCCGGCGGTCTTTCGGCGATTGATGGGGGATTTCTTGTCTTCATGGTGATGAACGGGCTTGCCTTCTCGTTTTTTCCGCAAACTCTGGGAAAGGTCATGGCCGATTTTCCAGCGGGGATGCTTTATATAGTGCTGTTTCTGATGGTGGCCGCCCCCGCCGTCCTGCTGAACCGCTATTTCACGGAGCACTTTGCGAAGCAGACCACCCCGGAGGCGGTGTGGAAAACGGATATTTTCAAGACCATTAACCGTAACATGACGTGGCTCTGGGCGGCGCTTTTCGCGGCAGCGGCGTTGGTTACGGTAATACCGCATATTTTCGCTGTTTCGGGCAATCTGTTTACGAACCTGCTGTTCCAGATCATCCTGCCGGGAGTTCTGATGGCTGGCGTAGGCATTCCCCTGAACAAGAAATATCCGGGTTATTATCAGCGCAAGCTGGGCATGGAACCGGCAGATATTGACAATTTCGAGGCGGCAGCGACCGTGCAAAACATTGCCGATAGCCAACAGCAAAAGGAGGGAAAAATGGACGGCAAGTTAAAAGTAGTGGCGCTTAACGGCTCCCCGCATGGGGCGATCGGAAACATCAGCCAGATGATCCAGATGGTTGCCTCCGCTTTAGCGCAGGAGGATATTCTCGTCGAAGTGGTTCATTTGACCGAAAAGCGGGTTGAGTATTGCATCGGCTGCGGATTCTGCCTGCAGAAGGGAAAATGCTGGCGTCCCGATGACCATGCCGGAGTGGTGGAGAAGCTCCTCACTGCCGACGGGATCATCCTCTCTTCCCCCGTCTATTTCGGCCACGTGACTGCCCAGATGAAGACCTTCCTCGACCGGTCGCTTGCTTACGGACATAAGCCGCGCCGAACATGGAAACCGGGTCTGGCGCTGAGCGTGTCCGCGGGCAAGGGGGAAACGGAGACAGTGCACTATCTGGCCAGGATGCTTGGCGTTTACGGATCATTCTCCGTGGGAACCTTCACTGCCATTGCGACAAATCCGGGCGCCTTCCTCGGAAAGGATACAGTCGAAGCAAGAGCCCGAGATCTTGCCCAAGACCTGGCGCGGGCCATGAAAGAGAAGCGGCGCTACCCGCTTACCGATGAAAACCTCGAGATGTTCCTCTTTATGAGGGAGCTTGTGACCCGGGAAAAGGATTTCATGAAGTATGATTACCGATACTGGCAGGAAACCGGTCTCTTTGAGGGGTTCGAGGCTTTTGCCGGACAGAGATTTGCAAAGGCCAGCTTTGATCCTGAGTTCCGGAAGGAATGGCTTCGGGAGATCATGCGTGCGGAGCAGGCAAAAAACAGCGGGCTGAAGGAAGAGGAGGCGCCGACAAAAGGTGCTGCAGGCTGTCCCGCGACAGGCAAGGCATCCGCAAAGACCTGTCTGGAGTTGATCAAAATGATGCCCCTGGGCTTTAATAAGGATGTCGCCCAAGGCCTTGCCGCTGTTTACCAGTTTGAGATCACCGGTCAGGAAGAGTTTTCGGCCTATTTGCAGATAACGGGCGATCAATGCACATTCCACGAAGGCCGCTATGATGAGCCCGATGTCGTCATCCAGTCGCCTGCCGCTGTCTGGCTCGCCATATCACGGGGAGAAATGAACGGCCAGACCGCCTTTATGGCGGGCCACTACAAAATGGAAGGAAACATCGGGTTGGTGATGAAACTGAAGAATCTCTTCGGGTAATGTCAATTATTTCAATCGTTGTTCTTTCCCTTAAGTATTTTCCCGTTCACTCCTTATCGATGCGGAAAGCGAGAAATGCGCCCCAGAAGGGGCAGAGGCTCTGGCAGGGATTTTCGATGATTTTCCCGGCGAGAACAGAAAGCGCGTTGTCATAAGGCGGGGCAAAAACAGCCCCCCGAAACGTTGCCCGCGAGCCGAAATTGCCGGCGATCTCATGCAGTTCCGGGAAGGTGTAAAAATGGGCGTCATGAAAGACCGAAGCGGGATTTTTCTTCATGTCTCGCTGGCGCTTGTGGGCCCAGGGCGAGTCCGCCCCGAGGGTGCCGACGACGACCCTCCCCCCTTTTTTGCATACCCGCATCATTTCGGAAACAGCGTGTCGGGGCTCCTTGATAAACTCAAGCGCCGTGACGGAGACGACAAGGTCGAAGCTTTCATCTGGGAAATGGAGATCGACCGCATCCCCCAAAGAGATATTATTGAAGCCCTTCTTTTCGGAAACGGCCAGCATCTTTGTTGATACATCTATCCCCGTTATCTCAGCGCCGCGCTTCAGGAATTCGAGGGCAAAAAATCCGGTGCCGATCCCGACGTCGAGCATCTTTTCCCCCTTTACAGGGTGGGCAAGCTCGAGAATGAGCCTCTTTTCCCGGTCGGCCACGTATTTCCCCAGCGTGGTTTCAAACCAGAGGTCATATTTTTCCGCAAGAGCATCAAATGTTGGCACGCCGAATCTCCTCCTTTGGTTTCCTTACACCTGCATTACGGCGGTTGCAATATCGGTTTGTTTTGAAGATCGACAATTCTTGAGAATAACGGCCATCCATGATAGGGGCAATATGAACATAAGGGAGTAGAAAATGGAAGAAAAAAAGCATGATGCCGCCAGTCGCGGCAGCTATCCGGCGGTAACGGGGCTCAACCGCGATGAGCATATCGGCATGGTCAGGGAAATCTTTGCGACAATCCCCGGCCGATACGATTTTTTAAACCACCTGCTCAGTCTCCGCCGGGATGTTGCCTGGCGCCGTTTCACAATCAGAAAGATGCGTTTTTTCAAGACATATCAGCTTCTTGATGTCGCTACCGGAACCGCCGATATGGCAATTGAGGCCGCCCGGGCCTACCCGGAAATAAGGGTGAAGGGAATAGATTTTGTAGCCGAAATGCTTGTGCCCGGGAAAAGGAAAATCGCCGCGCGGGGGCTTGCCACGCGGGTAGAGCTGCTTCAGGCGGACGCGACGGCTCTGCCGTTTCCCGATGAAAATTTTGACGCGGCATCTGTCGCCTTCGGCATCCGTAACATCCCGGAGCAGGTGGTCGCGCTTAAGGAGATGCGGCGCGTCCTCGTTCCCGGCGGCAGGGCCTATATCCTGGAATTGAACGCCCCCCAGAACCGGCTCTGGCGGAAGGTTTTCGCCCCGTACCTGCTGCGGGTGCTGCCGCGGGTCGCGCGCCTCTTCACGCGCAACCCGGCCGCATATCTATATCTGGTTGATTCGATAATTCATTTTCCGTCGCCGGCGGAGTTTCTCGCAATGATGAAAGAGGCCGGCTTTTCCGAGCTGGAGCACTTTTCGCTTACACTGGGCATCACCTCTCTGTATGTTGGTAAAAAGCTGTAAAATCCGGTTGCCGTATTGTATTTAATTGAAGAACTCATATTTTGCCAGCTGTAAACCGAAAACCGATAACCGTGAACCGTGTATTGTGCCCGGTTAACAAAAGATGAAGGAGACGATATGACGCGAGATGAAGCGGAAGAACTGTTGAAAAGTCACGTGAAAAGCGAACGGATGCTTGCCCACAGCCTCGCCTCGGAGGCGGTTTTACGGGCCCTGGCAAGGCGTCTGGGAAGGGATGAAGAGGCGTGGGGGTTGGCGGGCCTGCTGCATGATATCGACATAGAAGCTGTTGAGGGGGACCTCAACCGACACGGACTCGAGGCGGCGCCGATACTGAAAAAAGCCGGCGTGGCGGACGAGATTGCCGAGGCGATAGTGATGCACAACGAAACCGCCGCCGGAAAGGTGCGGAATACGGAACTGCAGCATGCCCTGGCCGCCGGTGAGACGATAACCGGCTTCATCACGGCGGTAACCCTGGTCTATCCGGACAAAAAAATTGCCGGAGTAAAGGTGAAATCGGTGACGAAACGGATGAAGGAGAAGGCCTTTGCCGCCTCGGTGAACCGGGAGATAATAAGGGAATGTGAAAAAATCGGTCTGAACCTGGATGAATTCGCCGGTATTGCCGTTTCCGCGATGCAGGAGATCGCCGACCGCATCGGCCTCTGAATTGCCCCGGGCGCCCGCTCTCCTGTTCCGCAGGGAAGGACGGCGCGCACCCCGGGCTTACGGAATTATGTCAGCCCCGGATCCGGCGTTTAAGCTCGAGAATGAGTGAGTTGCATATCTGACTGGCATCGGCGACAATTGCCACATCGGCCATTTTCATAATCGGGGCGTTCGGGTTTTTATTAACCGCGATGATAAAGCGGGCGTTGTTTATGGAGGAGGTATGCTGCATCGCACCGCTGATTCCGAAGGAAAAGAGGATGTCCGGACGAATCTGTTTGCCCGCCCGCCCGACCAGGGATTCGCGCCCGGCCCATTTTAAATAGACAACGGGGCGCGTCGCGCCTACTTCTCCGCCCAGCATTTCGGCAAGTTCGTACAATTTTGCGAACTTTTTTTTGTTGCCCATGCCGCGGCCCCCGCAAACGACAATCTTTGCGTACTCCAAATTCTCTTCCTTTATCGGACGACGTTCCGTGCCTATAATGCGGATACGGTCCGCGGGCATGTTGTCCGGCATCGGGACATCTACAATCTCGGCGGTGCGGGCGGGATCATGGGGCAGTTCCTGGAATATCCCCGGATGGACGGTGGCCATTTGCGGCCGTCGTTCGGGAATAACGATCTCCGCGAGCAGTTTGCCGCCGAAGGAAGGGGCGCGCTGAACAAGCAGCCCCGCTTCATCGATGTCGAGGCCGATACAGTCCGCTGTAAGGCCTGTTCCGAGCCGCTTTGCCACATGAGGGGCAAATTCCCTTCCGAAAGAGGTGGCGCCGACCAGGATTATCTCCGGCTTCTCCCGCCTTGCCAGCCTTTCCATCAAAAAAGAATACGTCTCCATGCTGTATTCGGCAAGTCGGGGATTGTCGGTCAGATATATCCTGTCGGCGCCGTGAGCGATATATTCTTTGACGAAGTCATCAATCCCGCTGCCGAAGACAACAACACTTACCTCGGCATCTCTCAGTACCGCCAGTTCTCTCGCCCGGGAGATTAACTGGATGGTGACACGATTTTGAAAGTAGTTCCGGTAGTCTCCAAAAACCCAGATGCCTCGTTTTTTTTCAGCCATTTTCAACTCTTGTCCGTTTTCAGGTCCTTGCCGATCACACCGCCGATTCGGTCGTCGAACAGCATGAAAAGCTGATCCAGTATCCTTTTCGTCGTTCCGGTCAAAACGACATTTTCCCTTCCCGCCGTCGGCGAGTACACGTTGCGTATTTTGACGGCGGAACCTTTCGCGCCGATCCAATCTTGATTCAGTCCCAGGGAAGCCGCATCCAGTGTGATGATGTCCGACTCGGCAAATGCCGCCTGGAATCCTCTCATCGATGTATAGCGGGGGACTTCTCCGCTGGGACTTATGGTAACAAGTCCGGGAAGTTCCATCTCCATTGTCTCAAAAAAATCGTCTGCTGTGCGGCGCACCCGGGCTTTGTTGCCGGAAATTTCCAGATCATTCACATAGGCAACACCGGGAATATCGAGCTCCTCGGCAAGCTGGGGACCGACTTGGGCCGTTTCGCTGTCGTTTGTCGAAGCGCCGCACAAAATCAGGTCAAATTCCGGGATGTTCTTCTGGAGGGCTTTGGAAAGTGTGAATGATGTCGTATAGGTATCTGAGCCAGCCATTTTTCGGTCGGAAAGGAGGATGCCCTTGTCCGCGCCCAGGGCGATTGCCTCACGGAGAACCTCCTCGGCAGAGGGCGGTCCCATTGTAATGGCGGTAATCCTGGCGCCGAGTTTATCCTTGATTTTCAGCGCTGCCTCCAGCGCAAAGCGGCAGGCAGGGTTCATCATCCCCTCCGCCAATTCGCGCTGAAGACGCCCGGTATCTGGATCCCACGGAAGCTCCGATACTTGCGGCACCTGCTTGATGCAAACTACCAGCTTCAGCATATCCTAAACCCTTTTGGCAAGCACCTCGCGGGAGATAACCATCCGCTGCACCTCGCTTGTCCCCTCATAAATTTCCGTAACCTTTGCGTCCCGGAAGTAGCGCTCCACATCGTATTCCTTGCTGTATCCATAACCGCCATGAATTTGCACGGCCTTTTCTGCGGCGCGCATGGCCATTTCACTGCAGAAAAGCTTTGCCATCGCCGCCTCCTCACGGAAGGTGTTGCCGGAATCCTGCGCCGCACAGGCACGGTAAAGGAGGAGCCGTCCCGCATCGATATCCGTTGCCATATCGGCGAGATAATTACGGATCGTCTGAAAAGAGGAGAGAGACTTCTGAAACTGCTGTCGCTCTTTCGAGTAGCGAACCGAATCCTCAAAGGCTGCCTGGGCAATTCCGACCGCCTGTGCGGCAATTCCTATGCGGCCAGCGTTGAGAGACTCCATGCCGATTTTGACGCCTTCGCCGGGAAGCCCGAGTATATTTTTCGCCGGAACACGACAATTTTCCAGATAGATAGAGGAAACCGGGTTAGCCCTCATCCCGCAGAGGTCCTCCTTCTCGCCGACGATGAAACCGGGGGTCTCCCGCTCAACAATGAACATCGTGGCGCCTTGCCGGGGATTCTGATAATCTGTGGTGGCGAAGACAAGCGCTGTGCCGCAGATGCTGCCGTTGGTCACGAAAAGCTTTGTGCCGTTCAGGACATAATCATCCCCGTCAGGCGTTGCGCTTGTCTCTACGCCGCCCACGTCTGAACCGATGCCGGCCTCCGTCATGCAGTATGCGCCTATCTGTTCCCCCCGCGCCATTGCCGGCAGAAAACGCTTCTTCTGTTCATCGGTCCCCCAGTGGTTTATCGGATGCAGGCAGATGCTGTTGTGAACCGCAAGACAAAGGCCAACCGCGGCGCTTACCCGCGAAATCTCCTCGATGACGATCGCACAGCTGATCGAGTCCATATCCGCGCCGCCAAAAGCCTTGGGAGCTTGCAGGCCGAAGAGCCCGATGGACCGCATTTTCTCCACGACTTTCCAGGGAAAGCTCGCTTCCCGATCGATATCACGGGCGATGGGACCAAGCTCTGCATCGGCAAACATGCGCAATGCTTTACGAAGCGCTTTGTGCTTCATGGAAGGATTAAAATACAACGATCAATACTCCGTCAGTTTTTTATGGGGTCATGTTGGATTGGGGGATCATATCGGAAAATTAGCCAAACAGCAAGCGTCTTATTTGAAAAACTAAGCTTTTCCCAAAATTTCTTTTCGTCAGGACTCACGTATTCGAATCTTCTTCTCCATGAGCAGAGTGACCGGAAATATTCAAGGCATATCCCTCGCGCAGGTAATATTTGCCTTCCTCCTGCACTCGCACAACATCCTGTCTGACCAATACCGCCAAGGCCTTGGGACGATAATCACGCAGGCCGATGTGGAAAAGATCCGCCTTGCTGTAGGGAAGCGCCAGCGCCGACGCCGGGTCGAAGGCCTTTTGCTTCTTCAAATCCGCGACGATGGAGTCAGCGGCCTTTTTCATCTTCCAACCGGTAATTCTCAAAACAAGCAGCAGCGCTCCGACCAACAACAGGAACATGAAGATTGTTTTCATGGTTTCCGACATGCTGATATCCGTTCTTGCAGGAGCTATTCGGTCTTCTTTTTCTTTTTGGGTTTCGCCTCGGGCGGCGCTTCCGGAACGCCCTTCTTTACCCTGGGCATGTTCTTCTGGGGATTTGCCAGTCGTTCGATCTTGATTGCGGCAAGCTCTCCCGTTTTCTTTGCGATTTTTTCAATTGCCCGCAAACGTGCCGCCGTTTCCTTGAGCTTGGACTTCAGTTCCTTCACAGTTACGTCCCTGGCGATCGTTTTCTCGTCCAGGCCCTTTTCTGCAAGCATCGCCAAGCGCTTCTGTAGTTTTGAATTAAGTAACGCCTGTTGTTGCAGTCTTGTTTCCTTGCTTTGGGAATTCATCGTTATCTCCTTTAAATTTTTGTCTATTTATGCGGACATCGTTTTTTTGCTTCCGCAAAGAATTCAAACAGGTTGTCCCTTTATCAGAATTTTAAACAAAAAGCCAGATTGTTCGCATCGTTGTCACGGTAAATTTGTTCTCATTGCATAGTGCCGTTGTTCCGGAAGGCCAGACCCCAGTCACGAGCCGGGCGCCGACATCCTGCATCATCATTACCAGATTTTTGGAATCTCAGAGATTATAGTCCCTCCAACTTCTTGCAAGGGGCCTAACGGTTTATTTACAATTTCTTCTGTCTTAACCAAGGGTCTGCCTCCTGGCGGGTCTCTGTAAGTGACAACATCATCAACAATTGTGATTAAACCGCGGAATTCCCATCCCGTGTCTATCGTGTGCCGCTTGAACGTGAATAGATCTGCCCAGAAATTGCCGACCCGCTTCTTATTGAGTACACTAGGTTCAAATCTGTAAGCCGTACAGCGCTGCCTTTTCTCTATGCATTTTTGAATTCCCGGGTCCAAATCCTCCATTTTAATAGAGGGATTCGGCAAGAATACGCCGATGATCTCCGTTACATTCATGATTCTAATATTGGGTATTTCATAAGGATTAAAATTCATTTTTTTCAGGTCGTCCGCAGTGGTTATCTCAGGAATTATTTTTTCATATTCCAGCTTGGCGCCATTGAAATCCTTCCAGGGCGAATCGACTGTTACCTTGCTGGACGGCAGAAGATTCGCACAACCGGTAAAGATAAGAAGAAAAATAAGAATGACCAAAGATTTTAGACATGTTTTCATTACGTCCTCCTTTGCTTTACTAAGGCGCCATCGATACAAATTCAAAAATAAAAGAAACGATCCCCACTTTACTTTGAATTTTAAGAGGGATTTTTTTTTCATTAGCACTGAACCAAATTCTAAGTTGCGGGTTTTCGTTTTTTTTTACTATATTTTCCAATTGTTCCATATCGGGTGTTACCTCAATACTATTATACATTTTCCCTTTAATCTCGATAAGATCCTTTTTCCCAATGGTTGCTTTCACCCTGATATTCATATTGCCGTCCGTGATTGGTATTTCAATCACAGAGTTTTCGATAAGATCTTGAAGCCGAAGGATGAAAAAGAGAGCCAGCGGATCAAATGAGCCTGGTAAGATATGAATTGGGGCTGCATTTTTGCCGAAATTGGTATAAGTGGCCTCAAGTTTTTCCCAGTTGAAATTTATGACGACATCACGCGGATGTTGACTTTCAGTCCGTTTTTTATAGAGGACACTATGGGTCATGTTGGCATCGACATATGAATCCTGCCGTTCCCGGATCTTGTAGAGAAGATCGACAGCGGCGTTCGTCTTGGTAATCATTGCAAAGTGGTATGCCTCAACGCCATTGATGGTTTCCTTGGGAAGAACTTCAAGTGTAACTTCCCCGGCGGGAATGATCCCCCACTTCCCCTCATACGTCAGCTTTTCTCCCGGATAAAAGGGGAACTTCTTGTCAATAACTATTGCACCGCCTTGGATAAGGGAAGAAGGCAGGAGCATGATGAGGATTAATGAAAGAATTATGGACTTGGAGCCTATCCGCAAGCAACGTTCTTTGTTTGCGAACAACTTGAATTTATGACAAATTATTTCATTTATGGACACGTTCTCAATCTCCTCCATCCCCGCCGGGGAGAAAACGGTGTGGAACATCATTACATTAGGGTTCTTTAAGAAGGTTTATCGCCCCACGGAATGCCTCGAAGCGCCTTGACTTCATAAATGTTGCACCTATTATGCGCTTCTTAGAAGGACCTTAATCCCTATGGTTACGAGGATTATGATAGTGTAAGAGCAAATCGCCTGCCAATGGCCGAAGGAATATCAGAAGTTATGATCAATCATTTAATAACAGGTGGTTAGATTAATAAGGAAAGAACAGCTGAAGAGGGTGAAATGATTCGTTTGGCCTCAATATTTAGTGGAACCTCAACATATTGAGGGATACCTTAGACGGTTCCTCGCTGTTTCATATGGGTAGCCTGAATTCGAGCTTGCCTCCAATGGGGTAGATCATGGTGATCAAGTTTTTTGTGGTACGGTATTCTCTGGCCTTGGCTTTGGCAGCTTGGATCAGACTGTTGATTCCCTCAAGGATACCATTGTTGATCTTTGACGGGAACCATAAGTCCCTGTTATATTAATTGTCGAGAATAAAAACATCCGGGCATCGGTGTTTTTCATCCTTTGTTGTGCCTGACCCGGGCGTGGGAGTTTTTGCTTTACGCTCGACTTGTCATTGACCTTCCGCGGTTTTATGGCTATATTACAACTCGTTTAGAGAAAGCCTTAAGGATTAAGCAGAAATGGTCAAGGAACGGATACCGGTAACGCCCGCTATTCTCTTCATGAAAAAAAACGGGATCAATTTCACGTTGCGGCCGTATCGCTATGAAGAGCATGGGGGAACAACCGTGGCCGCGCGGGAACTGGGCGTTGATGAAAACATGGTGATCAAGACGCTGGTCATGGAGGATGACGGCGGGAAGCCGCTAATAATCCTTATGCATGGGGACAGGAAGGTTTCCACCAAATCACTGGCCAGGATCATCGGGGTAAAACATGTAAACCCCTGTGAGCCCCATGTTGCGCAAAGGCATACCGGCTACCGTGTCGGGGGGACGTCCCCGTTTGGAACCAGGCACGTCCTCCGGATTTTCATGGAAGAGGACATCGCCCTTCTTCCCCGGATATTGATAAACGCCGGCAGTCGCGGGTTGCTCGCGGAAATGGCGCCGGCGGAGCTGATACGGATACTCAAGCCGGTTAGCGTAAAGGTGGCAATATGAAAAACGAGGAGATGGTGCTTCGCTGCCTCAACTGCGGCGCCAAAAACAGGATACTGAAAGAAAGGCTGCACGACCGCCCGCTCTGTGGCAAGTGCAGGAATCCCCTGGACGAGATAATCATCCGCTGTCTGAGCTGCGGAACAAAAAACCGCATTCCCGAAAACAGGCTCAACGAGAATCCCCTTTGCGGTAAATGCGGCGTAGTTCTGGCTGTAACGGGCGACCAGGGTCTGCCGATGGAGATCAATGACTTAACCTTCGACAGGGAGGTGCTTTCCGCCCCCGGGACTGTGCTTGTTGACTGCTGGGCGCCCTGGTGCGCCCCCTGCCGCCTTGTGGCGCCGATACTCGATGAACTGGCCGCAAAATATGCGGGCGGGATACGGATCGCCAAGCTCAACGTGGACGAAAGCCAGGTTATTGCGTCGCGTTACAATATACGCAGTATCCCGACGATGCTGTTTTTTCGGGAAGGCAAAATGGTCAGCAGTCTCGTTGGCGCCCTGCCGAAAGAGACGATCGAACAGAATATAATCGCGATGCTTAGAAAGAATTGACAGGGTAGGGGCACGGCATGCCGTGCCCCTACCGCCTCAGGAGAAGAATCATGCCGGATGCAGGGGAACTTAACCGCAAGCAGCTTTACAGTTGCCGGATTTTCGATTTGAACCAAAGCGATGTGCGGCTTCCCGACGGCCGGATATTCCAGTATAGCTGGCTTGACCACCGCCCCACCATTTCCGTCGTGCCGGTTGACCAGGACGGCAATCTGGTACTCATCGACCAGTACCGGCAAGCCGCGGGCGGGATGATCGTCGAAATACCCGCCGGCACCATGGACAAAAAGGGAGAGGATGTCGAGGGGTGCGTACAGCGTGAACTGGCCGAGGAGGCAGGTTTCCAGGCCGGCCGTCTGATCAGACTTTTCGAAGGCTATCTCGTCCCGGGATATTCCAATGAATACATGTACTTCTATCTTGCCGCCGATCTTCACCCCGCTTCGCTTCCCGGGGACGAGGACGAGTATATACGGGTCATGCACGTTTCCTTCGCCGAGGCCCGGCAGATGATCCGCGACAGGCGGATCGTTGACGTCAAGACGGCGCTCGGCATACAGATGGCATGGGATTTCCTGCAAAGCGCAGCTTAATGTTCACAAAGCGAAGCTTAATGTTCACAAAGCGCAGCTTAATGTTGACAAAGCGCAGCTTAATGTTGACCCTCTTGATGGTTTTTAAGGAAAAGAATGAACGAGACATTTAAAAAAAAACTGCAAGCAGGGCTGAGGGGAGGAATAAAAAGGGGGTATGAAGGTTTTGTCTGGATGATGAAGATCGTGATCCCGATATCGCTGTTCACGGCAATTCTCGACTGGAGCGGTCTTTTGGGATATCTCGACTTTTTTCTCAAACCTTTGATGGGGATGCTTTATCTGCCTCCGGAAGCAGCCCTGCCGCTTGTGATCGGCCTTCTCAGTTCCATGTACGCCGCGATCGCGGCGATGATAGTCTTTCCCTTCAGCTCCGGGCAAATAACGCTGATGGCCGTTTTCGTCCTGACCGCCCACGCGATGATCCAGGAGGGAATAATTCAGGGCAAGTCCGGCATCCATCCGTTAAAGGCGACACTGGTCCGTCTTGGCGCGGCGGCAGCCATTGTCCTGCTGATTGCGCCCTGGGTGGGGAGTTCCACGGTGATGCCCGTGATCGCTACGGGAACTGTAGTGGCAAACCCTGCCTTTCTCGCCATGATCGGGCACTGGGCAATAACGACCTCGTGGCTTATCGTTAAAATATTATTCATTATTATCGCGCTTCTTACTGTCTTGGAACTTCTCAAGACATTCGACCTGATCCACCCCTTTGTGCGGGCGCTCAGCCCTTTTCTCCGACTGATGGGTCTTGACCAGAAGGTAGGTTTTCTCTGGATGACGGCGGTTGTCTTCGGCCTTTCCTATGGCGGGGCGGTTATTGTCGAAGAGGCCAAAAACGGCAGATTGAGCAAGGAGGACCTGGAACTTCTCCATCTCTCCATAGGGATGAACCACTCGCTGGTGGAAGATCCGCCGCTCTTTATGGCCCTGGGGGTCAATCCGTTCTGGCTTTATATCCCCCGTCTGTTGATGGCGATTGTTATTGTCCGGCTGGTGCGGTTTTATCAGTGCCTGGTTCATCGTCAATCGTCTTTAGTTCACAAGGAGGGGTGAACGGTAAAAATGATGGCCGATAAGGAATCGTTGATTCTTTTTGACTTTGACGGAGTTCTTGCCGATTCGCTCAATCTGTACTCGGAGGCGGTCAGAATCATCCTCGAGAGGATTGGAACGCCAATCGTCAGGAGTTGCGCTGATTATCTTGAGCTTTTCGATGGGAATTTCTACGAATCAATGGCGGCCCGGGGCGTTGACCTTGCGGCCTTTTCCCTCGCCGCGCAAGAAATTCTGCCCGGCCTTGATTACAGCACGATGAGACCTTTTCCGGGGTTTGTCCCGGTGCTGAGTTCCCTTCAAAAACACCATCTGCTTGCCGTTGTTTCGTCAAACGGCTCGCAGGTAATCGAAAAAGCGCTCATCAGTTTTGGCTTTGCCCCTTATTTCCAGGATATTCTCGGCTCGGATTTTCTCTTCAGCAAGCAGGAGAAGATCAGTCACGCCTTGTCGAAATACGGGGTTGCCCCGAGTCACACCTACTACATAGGCGACACAACGGGGGACATTGCCGAGGCAAAGGCAGCCGGGGTTTTGAGCGTGGCAGCCACCTGGGGGTGGCACAGCCGGGAAAAGCTCGCCGCCGCCGCGCCCGATTTTTTGGTCGATGCGCCCCATGACCTGCTTGGTTTGGAAAGAAACGATATAAGGTGAAAACACAGTGATTACGATAAGCGGGTTTTTGCACAGGGCAGTTCTCAGCGACGTTATTCGCCGCTGGATGTACGACGAGGCGCGTCCGGAGGATGCCGACAGCGTGGTCAAACTTGTCCATTTCAACAGCGTCTTTGTTTCCCGTTATCTGGACATATTTGCACGGGGAATATTTGCGGGGTTGCGTCCGGGCCCATTTTCATTTTTCCCCGTTACCAGAAAAGGCGACCTGAAAGACGCCCTTGTGGCGGCCCCTCCCTATCGCAATGAACGGATCGACGAACTCACAGACGCTTACCGCCTTAACCAGGGGCGCTTTTACCGGGAAACGCCCTTTAATGGAGCGCTCTATTTTACAACTGACGATGATGGCAGGCGAATATATTTCGGATCGAGCAGAATTAAGCGGATGCGGCGTCTTGCCGAAAAATCGGCCCGCCGGATCATCGATCTCATCTTTGCAAGGATAAAAAGACACGCCGATATGATGGCAAACAACCGGGCACTGCTTTTGGGGATTCCCCGCGGCGCGCTCCTGACGGCGCCTGTAGAGATGGAAGAGGAGTTTTTCCGGGCGGAAAATCAGCTGCTGGAGGATTTGCGCGCGAAAAGACCGATTGCCGAGGATGGAGAAATTCACCCGATAAACGATGTCGCAGGCATCAAGGTTATCCTGGAGCCCAACGAAGAAATGAAACTTCAGGAGCTCCTATCGAGATCCGAGGGTTGCGAGATTGTCGAAGCAGAGAAACACAGCGGTCGCTACAACGCGACCAATCTTGTCGTCCGTTTCCGTCCCCCGAAAAGGGATATCGTCGCCCTTCCCCTCGACGAGGGCTCCGTAGAGATCATGCAGGCGAGGGGATATTCACCCTATGAGGCGAATCAATCTTTCCGGGAATTTGTGCTTTCCGGGGAAGAGGATGTGCTGGTGGAAATAATTGTCTCCAGCTACCAGGAGATTCTGGAAAGCGAGCTTGGAAGAAGCATGCATGAAGACAGGATCATTGCCCAGAGGCTGAAGCAGCAGTATCGAGGGCCGCTTGCCAGAAACATCGGGTATCTGCTGGAGTATCTTTTTGCCTTGCCCGCTGCCGGCCGCGGCGACCTGGGCGAACTGCCGATAAAGCTATGGAACCGCTATCTGCCTGACTATTTCGACGAGGTATTGAAGGGGCTGTTCCACATAAAGCCAATCAACCATATCAGTTAGTCGGAAAGATTGAGCTGAAAACCACCGGGGGTGACTGGGGGGGGCGGTTTATCCCTGCCGAGTGTCTGCACCGATCATTCTGAAGCCCTCATCAAGGAGTTGTTCCGTTTCCCTTGCCCGGATGCCGGGACTCCTGGCCCCCATCACAACGGCTATCAGGCGGGTGTGCCCCCGTTTTGCCGTCGCGATTATGTGATATCCGGCGATCGCGACCCATCCTGTCTTCAAGCCGTCCGCATTGGGATAATGGCGAAGAAGCGAGTTCCGGTTGCGCTGGGTTATATTGTTGTAGGTGAAATACTGGGTGGAATGCAGATCGAGCGCCTCCGGAAAACGCTGAAGATAGCTTCTGGCCAAAACAAGCATGTCCCGAGCCGTCGTGAATTGGTCTTTGGCGGGGAGGCCGTTCGGATTCCTGAAGTTGCTGTTGAACATCCCTAATTCACGGGCCTTCTGGTTCATCTGCCCGACGAATCGCTCCACGGTTCCCCCGATATGTTCGGCAAGGGCGACGGAGCCGTCATTTGCGGAAACAACCGCAATTCCCTTGATAAGTTCTCCCAGGGGAATGTCGTTTCCTGTCTGGACGAACATCCTGGAGCCGCCCGTATTCGATGCCTTGCGGCTGATCTTTACCGGGTCGGAAAGGCTGGTTCGGCCCTCTTTTATCGCCTCGTCGGCGATGTAAAGGGAGAGGATTTAGTGATTGATGCCGGCTGGAGCCGCGTATCGGCAAAATGAGAATAGAGTATCCTGCCGGTATTCATGTCCATGAGGATGGCTGAACGGGAAGTCATCTTAAAACCGCCGGCTTCAGACAGGCACGGCCAGAAAAAAAGTACTGAAAGAATTGCAAAAAGGCCGATGCTTCGCTTTATCATCGTTTTTCTCCCTGGGCGGCTGCAAAAAGGCTGACTGCCAACAGCCCCGACGGTGGTAACATGCCCGGCACGGGCCAGACAACCAGCGAACATAAACACACCCCCGATACCCGAATTTAGGTGGAGACTAATAATTGTGGCTTTCAATGTCAATGAATTTTTTTCGAGGCTGGATTTACCGAACCGATAATGATATGAACAGCCTGCAAAATTGGTGTTAATAGCGGCCTTTTATATAACCTGGGAAAAATATGCGAAGGGGGGAAGCACTATGATCAGACTGGTTTTGATTCGTCACGGGGAAAGCACATGGAATCTGGAGAACCGCTTTACCGGCTGGACTGATGTTGATCTTACCGAAAAGGGGATAGTCGAGGCTCATCAGGCGGGGCGGCTCCTGAAAGAAGAGGGTTACACCTTCGACCTGGCCCGCACGTCGGTGCTGAAGCGGGCAATCCGGACCTTATGGATAGTCCTGGATGAGATGGATCTTATGTGGCTGCCTGTTTATCGCACCTGGAGACTCAATGAACGCCATTACGGCGCCTTGCAGGGGCTCAACAAGAAAGATACCGCCGATAAGTATGGCATGGAACAGGTGCATATCTGGCGCCGAAGCTATGATACCCCCCCGCCGGCCCTGGAAACGACGGACAAGCGTTTTTCGGGCAACGAACCAAGGTACAGGGAATTAAAGCCAGACGAGCTGCCCCGGGGGGAATCGCTGAAAAACACACTGGAGAGGGTGCTTCCCTACTGGCACGAAACGATTGTTCCGGATCTCCGCGCGGGGAAGAAGTTGGTGGTTGTGGCACACGGAAACAGCATCCGCGCCCTGGTTAAGTATCTTGACGATGTCCCCGATAACGTGATTACCGAGCTGAACATCCCGACAGGCATCCCGCTTATCTATGATCTTGACGACAAGCTGCGCGCCGTCAACCATTTCTATCTGGGGGACCAGGATGCTGTTGCCAAGGCGACCGCATCGGTGGCGAATCAGTTAAGCAAGAAGTGAAAATCAGAAGTATAATATCCGGTATTTAAGCACGATCACAAAAAGGACGAAGGCCAGGGCGATCATGACATAAAACAGGGTTTTGTGGAGGGGTGTGTCTGCTCCCAGATCGAGAAAAATCACCCGCAATCCCAACGCCGCGTGGAGAAACACCAAAAATGCCATGATGGCCTGAAGGCTCACCATATAGGGATAGACAAGATGAAGCGAGATCAGAATAACGATCAGGATCGCGGAAAATCTCTGCATAAGCCATGCCCACATCCCCACCTGCGTTGCACGCCATTCGGAGAGGCTCATTAAATCCCTTCTTCGTATGATACGGTCGGCATTTTTTGTATCTTCCATCTTTTCCCCCTTTTATAAAATAACTCAAAAATAGTTCCCGCGCCTGATCGTCGGCGGCTCTCTATGCAGAGATGTTATTTGTAGTTTGCCGCAAAATATCCGGCAATTTTTGCGATCTCTCCAGCGGATATTTTCGCAAGCGGGCTTTTCTCTTTCAATTCCTCTTTGTTTTGCTGAAGCAAAGCGGCTATTTGCCGCTCCCTGCCACTTACCTCCGGGTCGGTTATCCCTTTTTGGTTACGATAGATAATATGGGCGCTCCGAAACAGGGATGATTCTATCCGCTTTGCCTTATAACGCGTAAGATCGAGGCTATGAAGATAACTCACCAGGGCCTCCCGATCGGTGTCATCGAGATGATATTTTACCATTTTCCCCTTTTTCCCCAGGGTCTTGTCCGGGTCTTTCAGCAGATTCCGCAGGAATTCAGGATCTCTTTTTGTGCCGACCTTCCAAAGATCGGGGGCATTTTTCATGCCCACCCCTTCAATGCTGTGGCAGCAGTAGCAGACATTTTTTTCGAAAAGGGCCAATCCTGCCAGTTCCTTGACGGAAAGCTGGCGATCCGGGGCAAAGAATTTACCCGGCAACGGTGAGGAAACCTCGGCGATAAGGGTAAGATACAAAACAAGAATGACGGCGCCAAAGCCTGTAGCAATGGCGAGCGGCCTCTTTGTGTAGGCCCGCTCCGGATTCTTGTCGTAGAAGGGCAGAAACAGCAGAACGGCGATCCCGATTATGGGAAGGACGGTCAAGGCAAGAACAATCGATTTCCCCTCGAACATCTTCAGTATTTCATATCCAAAGAGGATAAACCACTCCGGTTTGGGTACGGAATTGATGGTCACCAGCGGTTGAGCCGCGGAGTCTGCGGGAACGCCGACATATCTGGCCAGTATAAACAAGGCCGCCATCATCAGTAAGGAGGCGATCGCGTCCTTGGCGAGCTGGTAGGGGAAAAACGGCTGCGTGCCAACCTCTATTCCGGCGCGGGGCGGAGGTCCTTTCTCGCCGTGGATCTGAATGAGCGCTACATGGGTGGCGATAACGGCGAGGATCGCCATCGGCAGCATAATCATATGAAAGGAGCCATAGCGGGTCAGCGTCAAGCCTCCGACCTGAATGCCTCCGACCATGTTTGCAAGCCAGCCGCCGATCAGCGGCAGGAATTCGAAAACCTTCGAAAGGATTGTGGCTGCCCAGTAAGAACGGTCGGACCACGGCAGGATATAGCCGGTAAGCGCCATCAGGGCGGTCAGAAAGAGAAGAAAAATGCCGGTTACCCAGATAAACTGATTCGGTTTCTTATAGCCGCCGTGGAAAAAAGCCCGGAGCAGATGAATGAAAACCGTCAGCACCATCAGATGGGAGGCCCAGTGGTGGACGCCCCTGATCAGCCAGCCCAATGTCAATTCATTCTGGATATGCTCCACGCTGTTGTATGCCTCGGCAAGCGTGGGAACATAGTTGCCGGCCAGCAGTATGCCTGTAATAACCTGGATGATGAAGAGAAAAAGGCTCAACGACCCCAATGTGTACCACCAGCCGATATCCTTGGAAAGGGGTTTGTAAAAGAATTTCGTTTTCAGCAATTCCCACGCCCCCATGTTTTTTCCCAGAGTCTGCATTATGCGACCTCCTCCTGGAGATAGAGTATCCCCCCTTCGACCTTGACATTCAGACGGGCAAGCGGTGTCGGGGGAGGTCCTAATGTGACCTTTCCTTCCTTATTGAACGCGCCACCGTGACAGGGGCATAAAAACATGCGGATAGCTTCGTCCCAGTAACAGATGCAGCCCAGATGGGTGCAGGTCGGGTCGATGGCACTCAGGGCGCCGGACTCATTTTTGACGAGATAAGCCCTTTTCGGGTAGGAAACAAGCTGTCCCCGCTCCCACTTCTGTCTATTGTAGATTACCTCGACCGGGATGTCCGGCTGTACATCCGGCACATCGCCTACCTTTATCCAGCCCGACTCCCAACCCCGCTTCGGTTTGCTGAAAAGGGGTGGGAAGAGCAGCAGAAAGCCGGCGCCGATCGCCCCGGTGCCTCCCCAAAATGCTATTTTCATAAAGTTTCTTCTCGCCGTGAGGGCCTCCGGGATCGCCGCCGGCAACGGCTTCGTTTCTTCATCGACCAGCTCTTTTCGCTTCGGCGAGGTGAACCGATATTTTACCGATGTCCTCTTCAGGTGGTGGATCGCCCCGGTCGGTGAGAGCTGTTTCGGGCAGGCCTCCATACAGTTGAATTCGTCATGACACCGCCATATCCCATGTTCGTCGGAGAGGTTGAGGATGCGATCACTGCCAAGCTTGTCCCTTGTATCCCGGAGTTTGCCGGTGGCGGCCAGCATGCCGAAAGGACCGGGAAACTTTTGATCCCAGGCGGTCATTGTGCAGGCCGCGTAACAGGCGCCGCAGAGGATGCATTCCACAAGGCCGTCAACACTCTTGCGGTCATCCGGAGACTGGTAAAACTCTTTTTCAGGCGGTATCTCCTTGGGAATCAGGAACGGTTCGACGACGGTGTACTTCTCGTAAAAATCGTCCATATCGACGACCAGATCCTTGATAAGCGGCAGATTGGCCAGGGGTTCCACCCTCATGTGGGTTTCTTTTACGCCTTCGACGAGGGTACGGCAAGCAAGACCGAATTTCCCATTTATCTTCATTCCGCATGATCCGCAAACTGCCGCCCGGCAGGAGGAGCGGAAGGCCAGACTCCCGTCTATGTTCTCCAGTATGTAGTAGAGGCATTCCAGCACCGTCAGCCCTTTGACAACGGGAACCTCGTAGGTCTCATAATGCGGCTTTTTGTCCGATTGAGGATCATAGCGCAGTATTTCAACAACTGCCTTTTCACCTATCTTAGCCATCTCAATATTTCCTTTCTTCCGGTTGCCATTTTGTCACGGTGACAGGCTTATAGGAAAGCTCCGGGCCATCCTCCGTAAATCTGGCGATGGTGTGTTTCTGCCATTTGACATCATCGCGGTTCGGGAAATCCGTTCGGGCGTGCGCTCCCCGGCTTTCTTCCCTGACTATGGCGCCGAGCGTGATCACCTCCGCGAGGTCTATGCCGGCCAAAATCTCCAGGGTCCATGTCCGGTCATAGTTGAAGACGTTTCCCTTGGCGATGGAACGGATATTGTGAAATCGCTTCTTTACGGCCCGAATCTCCAGCAGGGCAGACTCCAGATCAGCCTTGTTTCTGAAGATCTGGACCTTGTTGTCCACGATATCATGCACCTCGTCCCTGAGCTTGTAGGGATTTTCCGAGCCGCCACGATTGTACAGCTCTTCGAGTTCCTTTTCCTTTTTTTGCAGGGCGGCCTTTATCAGGCTATGGTCCGTGGGCGCCCCCTTGCCCTGCACCGCCAGGGCGGCATTACGGCCGGCGATCTCTCCGAAGACAAGGGTTTCCAGCAGGGAGTTCCCGCCGTGACGATTCGCC